>OBMA010000111.1_pt1 | contig 38716 bp, 33 predicted proteins | sample 1539141 | NCBI WGS metagenome assembly OBMA01 (sample SAMEA3991484, study PRJEB22521) | metagenome | biome: anthropogenic terrestrial biome; feature: sewage plant; material: raw primary sludge | place: Sweden | collected 2012-09-26
ATTTTTCTATAAAAATCTTTTGCAGATCATAGTAACGGAATGGAAAATGAACAGGTTCAAGACCATAGTATTTTATATTTTCCTGCAGAACGCGAATATCTGAACGTCCCCATGTACATAACATAAAATCTTTTCCACACCATTCACGAAATTTACTGCATACCTCTGTAAACGGATATCCGTTCTTAATAAGATATCCTTCATCATATGTCAGAATCTGTCTGATATGGTGTTCAAATTTTTTAAAAACCTTCGGCTTCACAAGTCCATGGAACTCTTCCAATTTATGAAGATTATCATCAAGTTTCACAGCCCCTATCTCAATAATTTCGCTTGTAAGTCCGTGTTTTATATTATCTGAATATGGATTCTGATTCCACTCCATATCAATTACTACATAATTCATAGATTCTCCAAAACTTTTTTCTGTCAGCCTGTTATATTTTAATTATACACCATAAGTGTAAAAATCCTGTTTGCAGCCCACATCACTATATGATTCATATGATTTTTTTCTTCATATAAATTATATGATTGATATGAAGTACGGGCAAATTATAAAATCAATTCTATATTTTAAGATGAAGCATGAGCATTGTTACATCAGCAGGAGATACGCCTGATATACGTGATGCCTGCCCTATTGACTCAGGTCTTACCTTTTCAAGTTTCTGTCTTGCTTCAATCCTGAGATTTTTCACTTTTGAATAATCAATATTTGCCGGAATCTTTTTGGATTCCATTTTCAGAAAATGCTCTACCTGCTGCTTTTGTCTGGAAATATAACCATCATACTTTATTGAAATATTTATCTGCTCTATTATTTCAGCAGCTGTTATCATATTATGAAAATCAGGTCGTTCCCTATCTATAGGTGCTATGATTTCATAACTCAACTCAGGTCTTTTTATCATATCTGCAAGTGTTACAGCCTTATCAATATCTGCACTGTTATTTTCACGCAAAAACAAAAGTATTTCCTTTGTTGCTCCAACTATTGTATGATTCAGCCTTGCAATTTCACTTTCAATCATCTCACGTTTTTCTGTGAATCTGCTATAACGTGTATCATCTATAAGTCCTATATCATGACCAATACCAGTGAGTCTGAGATCTGCATTATCCTGCCTGAGAAGAAGCCTGTATTCCGCCCGGCTTGTCATCATTCTGTAAGGTTCAGGCGTCGGTTTGGTAACAAGATCATCTATAAGAACGCCTATATATCCGTCTGAACGTCTGAGCACAACCGGACTTTTATCCTGTACAAATCTTGCGGCATTAATACCTGCCATAAGCCCCTGTGCTCCAGCTTCCTCATATCCTGATGAACCATTTATCTGACCTGCTGAAAAAAGTCCTTTTATCTGCTTAAACTCAAGATTTGGTTTCAAATCTGTTGCATAAATGCAGTCATATTCTATTGCATATGCATCTCTTACAATTTCTGCATGTTCAAGTCCGGCAACCGAATGCACCATCCTGTACTGAACATCTTCCGGCATTGATGATGACATTCCGTCAAGATACATTTCTTCTGTAGTCTCACCTTCTGGTTCAACAAAAAGCTGATGCCTGTCTTTATCAGGAAACTTCATGATTTTATCTTCTATTGATGGACAATACCTTGGACCTACACCATGTATTACACCAGAAAAAAGTGGAGAGCGTCCAATGTTTTCACGAATGATCTCATGTGTTTCTTCATTTGTATATGTAAGCCAGCATGAAATCTGATCACGTTTTATATCTTCTTCAGTATTTGTAAATGAAAATGGCTGTATTTTTTCATCGCCCTTTTGCTCTGTCATTTTTGAAAAATCTATGGTCTTTTTATCTATTCTCGGAGGTGTACCAGTCTTGAAACGACGTATTTCAAGACCTGCATCCTTCATTGAATCCGAAAGATGATTTGCTGACATAAGTCCGTTCGGACCTGTAAAAGTCTTCGTGTCTCCATATATACACATGGATTTTAGGTATACTCCTGTACAAAGTACAACTGCAGGTGCATGATAAACTGCTCCGGAATAAACCTTTACACCATGTACACATCCGGCTTCAACAATCAATTCTGTAACTTCTCCCTGCCTTAGTGTAAGGTTGGCCTGTTTTTGCAGTGTACGCCTCATTTCCATTGAATAATTAAATTTATCAGCCTGTGCGCGAAGAGAATGCACAGCCGGTCCTTTTGATACATTCAGCATTTTGGACTGAATATATGTTTTATCAATGTTTTTCCCCATCTCTCCGCCGAGTGCATCAATTTCTCTTACAAGATGTCCTTTTGAGCTTCCGCCGATATTTGGATTGCATGGCATCATTGCTACACTGTCCATACTTACTGTAAATATAATTGTATGCAGTCCCATTCTTGCTGCAGCAAGCGCTGCTTCACATCCCGCATGTCCGGCACCAACTATTATACAGTCATAATTTTCTTCTACATGCATCATTCTACTGCCTTTCAGGTTTACACAATTTCTGTGTTATTTTATCACAAAATATATGCTTTATCAGAAGATTTTATGATATTTTTATTTTCCCATACAGAAATCTTTAAATATTTTATCTGCAAGATCATCTTCTAATGTTTCTCCTATAATATTCCCAAGCGATTCATATGCATCCAGTAAATCTATTGTATACAGATCTTCTTCCATTCCTTCTGCTATGGTATCCTGCACACGTTCAAGTGCCTCATCTGCTCTTATCAGACATGCTTTCTGTCGTGAATTTGTTATATATATCTGATCATTGTAAGAAACTTTCCCACTGAAAAACATTTCTTCTATATTATTTTTCAACTCGTCAAGTCCTGTTTTATTATGCGCTGAAATAGAAATTATACTTACTTTTTCTGACTCTTCTTTTCTGTTATCCATCAATATATTTTTAACATCATCCTCTGTTACAACATTTCCTTTATCCATCTTATTGATAAGACATATAACGGTTTTATGTGTGAGACGCGCAGCAATCTCTCTGTCATACTCTGTAAGTGCCTCAGTACCATCTATAATAAACAATATAAGATCGGCTCTTTCAATTGTTTCCTCTGCCTTTTTTACACCTATTTTTTCAACTGTATCTTCTGTATTTCTTATTCCCGCAGTATCTATCAGTTTAAGCATAGTATTTCCGAGATTCATATATTCTTCAAGTGTATCTCTTGTGGTTCCTGCAACATCTGTTACTATCGCGCGTTCCTGCCCAAGCATCATATTCAGAACAGAAGATTTACCTACATTTGGCCGTCCGACAATTGCAGTTCTGATACCCTCTCTTATCATGCGCCCATCGTCAAATGAATCCGCAAGACTTTTAATTTTTCCACGTATCTCTTTAACTGCTGATTCAAGTTTATACGTGTATCCATCCAGACTATAATGTTCCGGATCATCTAGAGCTGCTTCTATAAACGCTGTTTCATGCAAAATTGTTTCACGCATTGCCGTTATTTTATCTTTCAATTTTCCTGACAGCTGTGAAAGTGAAGTTGAAAGTGCCATATCATTTTCTGCATTTATCACATCCATTACAGCTTCCGCCTCTGTCATATCTATGCGTCCTCCAAGAAATGCACGCTTTGTGAATTCTCCTGGGTCCGCCGGTCTTATTCCCATTTTTGCAAGAAGATCAACTATTTTTTTCATGACAAATGAACCGCCATGACAATCTATTTCTACACAATCTTCCGTAGTATAAGTTGAAGGTGCTTTCATGACAAGGACTATAACTTCATCAATTTTTTTTAAACTTCCAAAATTTTTTGATGTTACTGCATTTTTATTTTCAGAAGTTCCAGCACTTTCGCCTTCAGGGTCTACTATATACCCATATGCTGCCGTAAATGACTTCATATCTGCAACACGTTTTTTGGATGGAGTCACAAAAATCTTATCTACTGTCTTTATAGCATCCCTGCCACTGACTCTGATAATACCAATTGCTGCACTTCCAAGTCCGCTTGCAATTGCACAAATTGTATCTTCTTCTCTCTGCATATTCTATATCTTTACCTTTCTTACAGTTCCTGCGGCATTACAATTCCTATATTTTCAATACATTTTTGCAGTTCTCAAAATTAAAAGCCGGAAATTTTTCAGATTCCCGGCTCTTCTTCTAGTTGAATAATGCAATATTTATTTATAAATCGTATTCCATAACCTTGCAGTTTTCAAGATTAAAATCAAAAAAATCTCTATTCGATAAGCTATTAAAGTATGAATTGATAACTCTGCATACACCACCGTGACTTATTATCATAATATTCTGATCCGATTCACGATATTTAATCTCATCAAGCAGATTATAAATTCTCTGAACTACATGGAGCAGCGTTTCCCCATTTGGATATTCATATCCAAATTGCTCAAACTGGTGCTGGAATCCTGGGGTTGCCTCCGGAGTTCCATCTGTATCACCAAAATCACGTTCCATAAGTCTTTCGTCAAATGTAACTGTAGCACCGATTCTGTCTCCTACAATCAGAGCCGTATCTCTGGCACGTGTAAGAGGTGAAGATATAATTTTATCCACACTGTACTGAACCATGATTTCTGCAAGATCATGTGCCTGCAGAATTCCACGCTTTGTAAGTTCCGCATCTGCTCTCCCACATATCCGCTTTTCAAGATTATATTCTGTCTGACCATGCCGGGCAACATATAGCTTCATAAGCTCTCTCCCCTAAAAAGAAAAAAAGGCCAAAAACCTTGTCTTTCACAAAGTCCTCAGCCCTCCTGGAATGGGCCGCCGGGGGCTCGAACCCCGCACACCCTGATTAAGAGTCAGGTGCTCTACCAAATGAGCTAGCGGCCCGCAAATCTGCTTGATTCACGCATGCTTCATTCAAAGCACTTTTGTAGTATAAATCCATCCCCTTTATTACGCAAGCTTTTTTTTATAATTGTGTTAAATTTGTGAAATTCGCTGAATTTCAAAGTAAAATTTTTGCGTTTTTCATAAAGATTATGCAAATAAAGTCATATTTTACACAAACTCAATATTTTATATAAATCATTCTATAATCATCGCGCGTAAAATTCCGGGGATCACATAATCACGTTTTCCTGCACCGGTTCCTGTCTTGATAATATGAAATGTATCAGGAAGTTCTTCCGCTGTTTTAACTGCTGCTGCAAATGCTGCTCCTGTAGGAGTTACAAATTCTCCTTTTCTGCCTGTCACTGAAAGCGGAAGTTTTTCTGCCTCAGCTATTTTTACAACTGCAGGAACCGGCACCGGAATCACACCATGACGACATCTTATCGTTCCTGTTCCATCTACAACATGTGTAATTATTGTAGACTTTAAATCATACTTTTTAATTATTGTATCGTAACATACAGCAGCAGCAATAATATCTATTATTGAGTCAAGTGCACCTACTTCGTGAAATTGTACTTCTTCCACATTCATACCATGAACAGAAGCTTCTGCATTTGCTATTATTGTAAATATCTTCAGGACGAGTGCCTTTGCATCATCTGTCATGTCCACTTTTTCAATCAATTTCTTTATATCCTTGAACGACCTGTGCAGATGTGTATGTATATGTCCCTCTTTTTCGCCTTTATGAAAATATATATTTTCATGGCTGTGATTATGTTCTTCTATATTACTGTATTCTGCTTCTATATTTTCAGACATATGCTCGTGTCCATACAAATAGTGCATATCATGGTCAGGATTTTCTTCACTCAGGCATACATTAAAATCACACGCAATAATACCAGATTTTACAACATGCCTGATTTGGATATCAAATTCTCCAATATTCAAACTTTTCACACTGTTTAAAGTTTTTTCAAGTGACTCTATGTCCGCTCCAAGATCTATCAAAGCGGCCACTGCCATATCTCCACTTATACCTGTATTGCATTCTATATATAATGATTTGCTTTTTTCAGTCTCGGTCATAATTTACCTTTCATCTGCAAGACGCCACATCTGCGTAGCTACATATCCTGCACCATATCCATTATCAATGTTTACAACTGTTATTCCATTTGCACATGAATTTATCATTGTCAGAAGTGCTGAAATCCCACCCATTGAAGCTCCATATCCAACTGATGTCGGTACTGCAATTACCGGATTGGGAACAAGTCCACCTACGACTGAAGCAAGTGCACCTTCCATTCCTGCTACCGCTATTGTACAACATGCTCCCTGAAGAATTTTTTCTTTTGAAAGAAGACGATGAATCCCACTGACACCTACATCGTAAATTCTTTCTACATTTGCCCCAAAAAATTCTGCTGTTTCCGCTGCTTCCTCTGCTACAGGAATATCAGCCGTCCCTCCAGTACAAATGGCAATATATGATTTTTCTTTATAAAATATTTTATTTTTCGACACACTATTCTCAGTTATATTTTTCGGAGTTACTTTTAAAATTCGTGATACAGGATTATAGACTGCCTCTGGTACCGCCTGCTTTACTATCTCATATTGATGTTCATCTGCCCTTGTGCCGAGAACCTTCCCCTGCAGCTTATATAATCGGGTATATATTCCTACCAGATATTCGTCCGGTTTTCCACTGCAAAACACAACTTCTGGAAACCCTGTCCGCGCCTCGCGGTCCGTATCAAGTTTTGCGTATCCCATTTCTTCATATTCAGACATATCATCCATTCCTTTGCATCTTCATTTTAAAATTCCGCATTTCTATTAAACTTATCTGACGTATTTATTTTATATTTTTTTACTCATCAGGTACTTCAGTTTTTATAGTTTCATTCATACTTCCGGTACGATATCCCTCTAAATCCATTGTGACATAAGTAAATCCAATTATGCGAAATGATTTTATTATTATTTCACGCTTATTAAGAACTTCCATAAGTTCATTACTGCCGACCTCTATCCTTGCAAGCGAATTTCCATGAATTCTGACTCTGATATTACTGAATCCCATGTCAATCATGACTTGCTCTGCTTTATCGACCATTTCCAGCTTTTTATAAGTTATTTCCTCACCATATACAAATCTGGATGCCAGACACGCAAAACTTGGTTTTTTCCATGTTGCAAGACCAATCTCTTTTGAAATACTGCGTATATCCTGCTTGTAGAGTTCAGCCTCTCGAAGCGGGCTTTTTATTTCCAGTTCCGCAACTGCCTTAAGTCCAGGTCTGTAATCCCCATTGTCGTCCATATTTGAGCCTTCAACAACTGTTTCAATTCCGTTTTTATATGCAGTTTTTATGATTTCTGTAAACAGTGCATGCTTGCAAATATAGCATCTGTTAACTGGATTATGTGAAAATCCTTCTATTTTCAACTCGTCAGTATAAATTTCATACTGCGCTATTTTTTCCTTTTTACAAAACTCTTCAGCTTCATTTTTTTCTCTTTCAGGAAATGATACACTGCACGCTGTAACTGCTATACATTTTTCTCCAAGTACATCATGTGCAGTTCTAAGCAAAAATGTTGAGTCAACTCCGCTTGAAAATGCAACAGCAGCAGAACCATAATCTCTTAATATATTTTTAAGTTTTTCATATTTTTCTTCAAGTTCAGCAGTCATATATTTTCTCTCATTCCCAGATGGTCATATTTTTCTTACTTTAGTAAACTTCCAAAATTTTAATTTCCAAAATAATCAGATTTTCTTTTGGGTTGATTCTGTTTTTTCAAGCGTGTGTTCTTTGGTTATCCGTATTTCTACATCCGCAACAGCTTCTGTAAAAATCTTATCATGTGATGATAAGATAATAAGTCTGTCATCTGATTTCAGCATTTTTATATGATGCGTAATCCAATTTTGTGTATCCTCATCGAGCCCGCTTAGTGGCTCATCCATTATTATAACTTTCGGTTCCATTGCAAGTATTGCTGCAAGCGCAACTCTTTTCTTTTCGCCGCCTGAAAGGTTAAATGGCGCACGTTTTCTGAGATTGTCCAAATGAAGCATATGTATGTATTTATCTGCTCTGCTTATACATTCATCTTCTGAAAGCCCCATTTGCACAGGACCAAATAAAATCTCATCCTCAACCGAACTTGTAAAAAGCTGAACCTCACTATTTTGAAATAAAAATCCTTGTTTGCTGTGAAACTTTCTCATGAAGTCTGTCTTTTTCATTTTCTTTTCAGTAATTTCTTCACCGTCAAAAAAATAACGCCCTCTATCCGGAAACGACAGCCCGGTCATGATTCTAAAAATAGATGATTTTCCGCATCCATTCGGCCCATTTATGCAATATGTTTTTCCATAATCAAACGAATATGTGAAATCTCTTATTGCCGTAATTTCACCATAAGAAAATGAAACATTTTCAAATTCCATCACTCCCATAATTTTATCTAAAACCACCTTATTTAAAATTATTTAACGTTATTCAATGTTATATAAATTCATTTAACCTTATTCAAATATATATACACGATAAAATTTATCACGCATAAAAATATCATAAGTAAATCATATTTACCCAGTTTATGCTTTTCTGTAAAATTGTATTTCCCGGCAAATCCTCTTGCTGTCATTGCCTCCGCCGTTTCATTGGCCATACGTTCTGATATAAGATAAGTTGTTCCCATAACACCGCCTGTCGGAGCATTTTTCCATTTTGAACGTCCGATACTTCGCAATCTGACCGCCTCTAGCAATTCTGTGGAAACTCTCCCCAGAATCACAAGAAAATGCACAGTCATATCAATTGTAAGTATTATAACTGAAGGGATTTTTATATCCGACATTACATGCAAAGTTTTCTTCCATGACATAGTTTCATTCAACTCTGCAATTATAAGAATGGACACAAGAACTTTTGAAGTTACAGTTATAAATGATTTAGGACTTCCCATGAATATCGCCGGAAATGTGAATACCGCTGTAAATAAACATGCAGGAATTGTCCTTTTTAAAATATTCCAGATGCTTAGTGGTTTCATTAATGCCAGCCTGACAAATAGCACAGAAAAAACAATTTCCGTAAATGCTGCATTTTTCGTAAGCGCCGTTAATATTATTGTCATAAGCACAGAAAAAAGCCGAAGTCCCGGTGCCACAGCACCATCTCCTCCTGCACTGAAATTTTTATCATTTTTGAGGAGTTCACTTACGACCCCCGCCATTTTATATCCTTTTAAACTATCTTTCATTTTCACCTTATAATAATTTTCATTTACTGGTTATCCGGAAAATCAGAAAAATATTACCAAAAGTTATTATTTCTTCTTAATAAGTGAAAGCAGTTTAAATACTATCACTAAAAATGCAACTCCTATCATCGCAGATAATACATACCCGAATGCTTCCGGAAGTCCGGAAAGTGAATAATCCGGAAAGAGTGCAGTATAATTTATGCCATTTTTCATTTTTTCCGGCGTAAATCCAATACCTGTAGCGGCTATTTCATCTGCTCCCCATTCACCCCACGCAGTTCCGGAAGCAATCAATCCGAGCGGAGTTAATACTATAAGTCCAAGAAGCGGTATCCATGATATGTCTTTAGTCTTTTTACCGTCATGATTCATACTTCTATTGACATTTTCAATTTCTGCGTCCCTGTTTATATAAAGAACAGCAGGTGATGTCTTCTTCAAAAATGCCATAACAGCTGCAGTATAAATCACCTCTGCCGCTCCGGCAAACGTAAGGTGCGCAAGAGCCATTGCCGGAATTGATACATTTAAGCCATAAGGGCAGTATAGCGGCTGCCCGGAAGCATCTTTAAATAAATACGGTTGAATTCCAAACTCAAGTGCCGCCATGAATGCCGCTGTATTTATTCCAATATATGAGCCTATTGCCGTACTTATAAGGTCTTTTTTCTTTCCTTTTATTATTTTTTTCAATAATGACGCAAAGAAATATCCGACAAATGGCATCACAAATGCCATATTAAAACAATTTGCACCAAATGCGAGAACCCCTCCATCTCCAAACAACAATGCCTGAAGCAGAAGTGCAACAGATACTGCAAGACACGCCGCATGCGGACCAATCACCGCTGCAATAAGTGTAGCACCGACAGCATGTCCGGTTGTACCGCCCGGAACCGGAACATTGAACATCATACCTGCAAATGAATATGCTGCTCCTATTCCAATTTTAGAAATATTCTCCGTTGACATATCTTTACGAACTTTTTTTACTGAAACTGCCCATACCGGTACCATTACAGCTGCCATTGCAGCACATGTAACCGGACTAAGGTAATTATCTGGAATGTGCATAATATTTTACTTTTTTATCTTCCTCCATATTTATTAAAAAAAAGTATACAAAACGGGCGCTATCTATACCCACTTTGTATACTTTCAAATATACCGTATTAAATGCTTCAGCATTTGTCAGACTTCATATCTGCATCTTATTATAGTAAATATCTGATTTTTTTTCAACATTTTCATAATCAGCCTGCAGTCCGAATTTCAAAATCATCCTATCTTCCAAATAAAAAGAACTCAGGAATCAGTTGACATAGAACTGATATTATACACATCAGCCACGTCATTTTAATCGAAAGCTCCATTTTCTTTTTTATTTTTGTTGAAATTAAAATAATTCCTCCGATAGCTGTTATGTATGGTACACAGAAAAGTACCCATGGCAAATATTTATTTGCCCATACCGGTACCGCATTTCCAACATTTTCAGGTGTAGAATAAGCAAGCATAGTTGCAACCGCATTTATAATTGCTTCTATGAGTCCTGCCGAAATTGATATTGCCGGTAAAAAATAATAAAGCATTTTCCTTCGCCACTGAAGCATTTTTTTATCTGACACAATCATATCTGTATACCTTTCTTAAATAAAACTTTTATTATTTTCAATACATTTGATATCACTATGCTTATCTATTTGCAGAAATTTCTTTGTCTGTTCAACCGCCTCATTAATCAGCTCTGAAATAGTACTGTTGACAACTCCTGTTACATATGTTCCACACCTGTTCATTGGAATCAGTATTTTATAAGCGTTACTGTCGCTCACAGCTTTCGCTATTTCGCCTGTTATCTCACCCATCATTGAGTCTGCAAGCACAATTCCGATAGGTCCGATAATAACCTTTGCCTTTGGGGCCGATACTATGATTGCATTCTCACCCGTGGCCGCCATTTTAGCACCTGCCTTCTTCATAGCAGCTGCCGCCGTACTATTTGTTCCGATTGCCGCTATTTCAATTTCAGGAATTCCTTTCTTTAGAGATGTAACTATTTCTTTTCCAAGTCCGCCGCCTTGTGCATCAATTACAAGTATCTCCATATTTCACCCCGATTCTGTCCTTTTCTATATCAATCCTTGACAGGAATTCCGTTTACAACAAGTCCCTTTTCAAGTTTAATTACCAGACATTTTTCTCCATCAATTATTCTTGTCTCGACAAGATCTGTTTTATCCGAATTTATGCGAACAATCACATCCGCTGTTTTTACTTCGAATTTTTTTGACGGAATCAGATTTTCAGCAAAAATTCTCTTGTCATTATATGCATCTTTTGTAGGATGTTCTTCTGATACTTCGCCGGCTTCCTCTCTTGTTTCCTTGCCGTCATCTCCAGAATCAGCACTTAAAATATCAGCATTTAAAGTTTCATCATCTTCATCAAAAGGAACTTCTTCCTCTCCAATTATTTCTCCAGTTGTAAGATCTACTTTTCTTCCAAAATGATTTTCAAAACTTTCATCAAAATTCTCTAATTTTTCAGAAGATACTCCACTTTTCCCCAGGATTTCTTTTATATCTTCTTTCTTTATTGTGAGTGCTCCTGATTCACCTGATAACGCATCTTTCTTTTCCTGTAAATAATTATGAATTTCGTCCTGAAGAGTTTTTACCTGATTAAATGTTGATTCATTTCCCAGAACCTCTGTCACCAGACCTTTAAAACTTTCTGCCTGTTTCTTTGCCGGCATAGGAACTTGGCACTGCAGAAGATTATCAATAAGTGCTCGTTGTGCTTTATCGGCATTTTTACTGTAATAAAGGAGCTGAGAATCATCCCCTTCCCTATCTGTAAATGCCGGATACAAAAATCCGGTTTCCGGAAGATCTACTGCAAAAAAACGCTGAATTGTATGAAACTCACTTTTCCCTTCATCATATCCCAGTCCCGGTTTCGTAAGATCAACAGGACAGATACTGCATAAAATATATGAATATACTATATCAGATGCATCTTCCATATTCATTCCATCAGTAGTAATTCCTGGCACATCATAATCCTGTGTAACAAGCAGAATCAGATAATTTCCATCTGTTTTATAATTTTCAATAACAGCATCATAAAACCGGTTTAAAACATTTTCACTCTGAAGGTTTGATGAAAGTACAGAATGAAGTATCTCACCACCGCCTTCTTCACAAAATTCCATATCAAGAAGATTTTTTCCCTGTGTGCCTGAAAACGTTTTTCTGAAAATTTCAAAATATTTATATATTTCTTCCTCTGGAAGATCCAGAAATCTCTCATTAAATGTACTGACCTTCTTACCATCTGTACTTACATAACATCCGGCAAGACGTGAAATTCCACAATTTTCAATATTCTTAAATAATCCTTTTATCTCATTTATTTCTTTTTTTTGCATGCCACTTCTCCAATAAGTCCTGTTTATTTAAATCAATAGCATAAATCTGATTCACATTGATAAACAATTTACTTTTACATTATAATTTTTAATTTCATACATTTCAATAATTCCAGCTCCAGTCAAACGGTCAGCATACTTTTTACGACAGATAAATTACCCGAAAGCTATACGTTCTCAGTCAAGTGCTTTTACAAGTGTTTCATATAACAGTGCCGGATCAATTGGTTTAGTAATATATGCATTCATTCCGGTAAGTTCTGCTTCCCGCACACTTTCTACAAAAGCATCTGCTGTCATGGCTATGATTGGAATACTTGCTGCGTCTGCTCTTGGCAAAGCTCTGATGCGCCTTACTGCCTCATATCCATCCATAACAGGCATACGAATGTCCATTATTATGGCATTAAAACTGCCAATTTTAGATGCGATAAATTTTTCAAGACCGACTTTTCCATTTTCTGCAGTATCTACTGACATACCTCGGTCTTTCAGCAGCATAACCGCAATTTCTGTGTTCATTTCATTGTCCTCACACAGCAGCACACGTTTGCCATTCAGAGACCTCATATTATCCTTCTCAGCCTTTAATTTCACAAGATTTCTATTTTCCATACTTACCGGTATATATACTTGAATTTTTGTCCCTTTGTGCAAACAGCTTTCAACATCAATTTGTCCATTCATCAGATCAACATATCTCTTCACTATCGAAAGTCCAAGTCCTGTCCCAAGCTGCTTAATGGATTCTGAACGTTTCTCCTGTGAAAATGGCTCATACATGTGTTTGATAAATTCCTTACTCATGCCGATACCATTATCTTCCACTGTAAAAAAGTAGCAGTTTCCCGATTTATCCGTCTTGATCATCTTAAGACCGACTATTACTTTACCGCCATCAGGTGTATATTTAATGGCATTTGAAATCAGGTTCATAGCTATTTTCTGAATTTTAAGTTTGTCGCACCAGACCGGAGTATACATATCAATTGAAAAATCAGTTTCAAATGATATATTCTTCAGCTCAGCTAAAGGTCTTAGTGTAGTAGTAACAGCCGGTATCAGGTCATATGGCATTACAGCCTCTGTTTCAATACTTGCTTTACCACTTTCAATACGTGAAAGTTCCAATGTGTCATTAATAAGGTCAAGCAGTAATTTGCCAGAAATATCGATTTTATGAAGATATTCCTGTTTTTTTTCAGGATCATTTTCCCTCAATGCAAAGGCTGTAAAGCTCAGTACCCCATTCAGGGGCGTACGTAAATCATGGCTCATGCCGGAGAGAAACGTTGATTTTGCATTATTTGCTGCATTTGCTTCATCTTTAGCCGCTTCCAATGCAGCAATCTGCTCCTGTTCTTTGTGATATGCCTCTGTAACATCCTGCTGGACGCATAATATTTCTTTTTTATCATCATTCAGCCAGCTAAGTACAATTTGTTTTTTGAGTGGAGCTGACAAAGCTGCTTTGTTAACATATTCATATGTTACTATGTACTGAGGCTTTTCTTCCAGCATTTTCTCCAAAACTTCCATCTCACTGATTTTTAAAAATGCCCTGCGTTTTTCAGATATAATGTAACTGTATGCGATTTTTTTTCTCGCAATGTCGTAGTCAATTACTTCACCGGCATGCATACTCGTATACTCCCAGTTTAAAGTATGCATTTCAAAAATTTTTTCAGCAGCATCAATAACACCAATGAAATCGCATCCTGTGCTGGCAAGCCGTGATACAATTTCATGATTTCTCTTTTGTTTTGTAATGTCCTTAGAATACGTTATTGCCTCAACATCTCCCGTACCTGGATTTTGCATCATTCTCAGGGCAGTGCGAACCCAGATAATCCCACCATATGAAGTTCTCGTAGGATAAGTTCGTTCAATCTGCTGTGTTCCCTCTTTAAAAAGCCGCAACAGGTTTGAACATACAAAAGTTTTCAAAACTTCATTTTTTATTGCGTCATTTGGAATTGTATCAGCAACGACATTAAAATGCTCATCTGCACTTTTGCGTTTCAATAATTTCTCTACATTTGGATATGGACTATATCCGCTAATATAAAGATTTTTTGAAATATTTAATTGAGTACTGCTGACAACATCTTCCATATTTCCGGTCAATTGTGCACGAAGCCTGTTATATTCTGCTTCAGCAAGCTTTTGTTGTGTAATATTCTGACCTATTCCATATGCCTTAACCGGATTACCAGCTTCATCAAATAGTGTCGTATATGTGATGCTCTCACATCGCGGTTCTGTACCGATTTTCAGTTTATACCAGACTTCACAAGAAGCGCTGGATGCCCCATTATCAATCTTATGATACATATCAAGAAACGTTTCAATATATGCATCATCAATATATTGAATCAGAGAATATGGAGCATTTTCAGTTATTTTTGGAAGTCCGAATTTCCGATAATCATACTGAGTAAATTCATTCTCTGCCATTGTAATGCGATGTTTTTTTATATCATATTCCCAGACAACCAGATTTGATTTTTCAACCGCAGCTTCATACATTTTTCTCGTTTCTTCAGTACGCTGTTCAGCTTTTTTCAACTTATCAAAATCCATAAACGAAGCATAGTAATACTGTATTCCATCTCTTTTATAAGCGCGCCTGAAACGATTGCCTACCCAATGAAAATCACCATCTTCTCCCATAACCCGATATGTGACACTATTATGATCTTTCTTTCCTGTTTTTACTTCTTCAAACGCTTTTAAAAAAATATCCCGATCTTTATCAGAAAGCCAATCGACAGGATTTTTACTTTGATTTGACCAATACTCACGACTTCCATGATGCAGCTCATAAAATCCCATATTAGTATATGTCAGGCGAATATCACCACACGATTCAGAAAAAACGGCTACTCCACCTGGAATATTACCAAGTATTTCATCAAGATTATTACTGTAAGCTTCAAGTTTATCCTTTTCACTTATATATTTGTCAACATTATAATAAGATGCAAAAAATCTCTCAGTTTTATCATTAAGCGGCTTATGGGTTGCCCGGATACCAATCCATAGATATGATCCATCATTCATAACATTACGGAAACGGTACTCAAACAATCGATTTTCCCGAATAGATGCTGTAACTTCATTTAACATTCCGATACGGTCATCCGGATGTACAGACTGCAATGTTCCTGTACCAAAAAATCTGGTGCGCTCTTCACGATAAGCATTTATCATCCGATAAAAACCATCATTAACAAAACGCATATTCACAATTGACCCTGTCACATCAAAAACACCTACCCCAGAGGGAATTTCATTCAGTACATCAAGTTCTATTAATTTATCATCAGATAGTATTTCATTTTCCATATTTTCCCCCCTTACAAAGTACTTTTTAAAATGCAATCTGATTTTTTGTATTATCTTTCCATAGGTAAAATATATCATACATATCTATATTCTACGATAAAATTTTTATATCGAAAAAAAAAGGTTTTCGCCTTATGGATAAATCCATAATACGAGAACCGTTACTACTATAATAAAGCATTTAAAACAGTCAGGTACTTACATTTTTGACATTGCCCACATATTTTGTATCTGTTTACTAAGTCTTTCAAAATCCCATGTAAGCATACTGTTTTTTGTACTATTAGGATCATTTATTGTAAATCCATTTTCATTGTATCCTGTTATTACCATAAAATGTCCACTGAAAGTAAAATCTCCCGGTCCGACTACTACTATAATTGGTTCTCCTGCATCAAGTGCATTTTTCATAACAGTTTCATCAAGTGAAAGTGTCTGTGCGGAAAGTCCTACATATTGGCATCCTTCACTTATAAGAGTCCAGCTGCTTCCACTGCCTGGAACGCAGTATCCTTTCTCATTTGCAATCTCAGCCACCTTTTTTGGTGTCCATTCCTTATTATGTGTAAGATATAGAGCTGCCATTGAAAGGCTTACAGGTCCACACCCGGTATATCCTATCAGCCCGCTTCCATATGAAATGTACCCCCACCTTGAATCCCACTGCAAAAGAAGTGGCACATCATCTGTGCCTGCTTCTTTTGAAAGATCAATATTTTCTGATTTATCCTTTAACTCCGGATAATTATAAACATAGTCTATTGCTTCTGGATATTTCTTGGCAAACTCCACCATATCATCTGGGTATTCATCACTTGTTTCAATTATATGCAGCTTTTTTTCCTGTTCACTACTCGAATCAGATGCATCTACTTCTGAATCTGCCGAACTGACAGATGTTTCTTCTTTTATAATTTTCTTTTTCTTAATTACCATTCCGCCTATCAATACCACAATTATTAACAGAATAAATGCAAGTTTTATGGCTGCTTTACGCCTTCTCTCCTTGCGCCGTTTTTTCCGGATTTTTCTTGCTTTGTAACATCTTAATTTATACTCTTCATCTGTCATATTCCTCATATGCAAATCATTCGAATATTCCTGCATCCATTATTACCGCCTTTTCGTTATTTTTCCTGTCATTCCATTCGAATTATTTCAGATTCATTTACATCCACATTCTTCATAAGACTTTTTTCACATCTATGAGAAAATATTTCTTCTTATTTATAGATGAAGTGTAACATACGCTTCTGTATCACTTTTCACAAAGTTGTATTAAAGTTGTATATTTTATTTTTATTTGTCGTTCAATTATATAAGCTAATCAGGTTCTATGAAAATATTGAAATTCATAAATGATACATTCCCATATTCTGTAAGCTGAACTTTTAGTGTAAAGTCACCTGAACTTTTACTCCATAAATAATTCACACATCCATTCGTGCCTGCCTGCTCTTCTTTACTTTTCACAGCATTTTTATCAAATTCAAAATGCACTCCCTTTATATCATGTGCATTATATAATTTTCTGGCTGTATCCCATATAAAATCTTTGTCACTGCTTTCATTTGTTCCTTTCTTATCTACATTTCCCATCACATAAAGTGGTGTTCCCGATACTGCGTCTATCATTACAACACAATCACCTATATACACACACCACATTGAAAGCGATGAATCACCTTTTAATTCATATAAATTAGTTTCCAGATACATATAATGTCCGTTATCAAATATATTTCCATCTGACGCTTCTGCATCTTGAATATCTGTATCTGATGTTCCTGTATCAGATATTTGTCCATCAAAAATTGAATATTCCTGATTAGAAATCGAATATCCTGCATTTGAAAATTCTGTATTAATTTTATATATGACCGATTGAGCCTGATATATTGCATCCTCTTTCGTAAGCTCGGTATCTAATGTTTTTCTTTTTGCCACTACAAGTACATCTTTTAATTCTTCTCCATCAAGAAAGCTATTTACAGCTTTAGAAAGTTTTTCAATCCTTCCATTTAAAGCCTTTGTACCAATTTCATCATCACCATAAACAGCTAGATCTTTTGTATCTGCTCTTCCCTCTTTTTCAGAAAGACTTTTTCTTGTTTCATTTAACAGAAATACAGGAAGATTGACTCCGATTATAATTATAACTGCTGTAAATAAAACAGCCGATATAACTCTTAAAACTTTATTTTTCATCATCAATTTTCTCCATAACCATATCAAATGATACTTCAGTCCCTTTTCCCGGTTCACTGCTGTATATGAGCCTTGTATTGTGTATTTCCGCAATTTTTGAACATAGTGCCAGTCCTAGTCCTGCTCCATGTTCCTTACGTGAACGGGATTTATCTACCATATAAAAAGCTTCAGTTATCTTATCCAGTTCATTTTCCGGAATTCCCGTACCATTATCAATAATGCTTATTCTATATTTATTATTTAAAGACTTTCCTTTTACTATGATTTCTTTACCACCAGACTTTATAGCATTATCAATTAAATTGACGAGTAATGTCTTAAACAGATCATACTCAATCCTTACCCATCCGATTTCTGCATCCAACTCAAACTTGATTCCTCTGTCATTTACTATATTAACAACAGTTGAACCGGCATCCTGAATAACTGTTGTAATTTCAGTTTCCTCAAAGATATAGTTCTGACTGTTAACAGTGAATAAATCCATAAGTTTAAACGACAATGACTCAAGCCTCATGCCCTCATTCATTATAAATGAAGCTGCCTGCCTGATTTCATCCGTTGATAGTTTCTTTTGATATATTGTATCAGCATATCCGATAATTGATGTCATTGGCGTTTTCAACTCATGTGCAAAATTTGCCGTAAAGCGTTCCTGCCTTTCAGCCGCCGCCTCAAGTTCTGCGATTTTTTCCTGTATTGTATCGGCCATTTTATTGAAATCTCCTGCAAATTCACCAATTTCATCTTTAGAATTAATATTAACACGTGAATTGTAATCACCATTTGCAAATGCTCCACTTGCATTACTAAGCATAGTCAACGGCTTTGCAATTGTATATGCAAGTAAAAATGCTACAAAAGCGCATATTCCAAGTACAATAAAATATAATCTTGTACACCTTTTCTGAAGAACATCTGCTTCTGAAAAAATAAGTGAAATATCCTGTTTCGTCACAAGATAAAGTACATGATCATTCTGAATAAATTTACTCTTTACTGTTATTGACTCTCTTTTGTTTTCTTTTCCAACAGAATAACGTAGACTTCCATTTTCCATATCAGACAGATCAACAGTTCCTTTTATACTTGAGTAGTATATTTTACCATTCTGTTCAACAAGCAGAAGGCTTCCTCCATTTTTCAAAAGATCCGATGCACTGCTGGCTATTAAAGACATATCGTCATCATTTATGTTTCCTTCATCTTTTATATTAAGTATTGATGACTGAATTGCATGTTTTATAAGCTGATGCTGTGTAAGTTCACCATTCAGCTCACGCTGAAAAGAATTATCAAGACTGTATTTAACTGAATAATATTCAACGATTGCAAGTGCCAATGTCATTACAATAATCATTACAAAAAATATTTTATAAAAACATTTCAAATTTCTCTACCTTTCCGGTATTTCCAGCCTATATCCAATTCTAAATACAGTTTTTATTTTATCTTCCCAATCAAGTTTTTTTCTCAATCTCTGAATATGTGAATCAAGAGTACGTGTTTCTCCTGTATATTCCTCATGCCATACTGACTCATAAAGATTTGTACGACTAAGTGCTACGTTTTTATGTTGTATCATTATTAACAGAAGATCAAATTCCTTAACAGTAAGATCAAGTGGCTCTCCATTCTTCCATACCTGTCTGGATTTTGGTGAAATAACCACACTTCCTACTTCTATCTTCTCGTCAAAATTCCCTGTTCTCCGTAAAACTGCATTGACTCTTGCAACAAGTTCACCAATCTGAAATGGTTTACATAAATAGTTATCTGCTCCCATCTTAAGCCCTCTTATGCGGTCCTGAACCTGCGCCATTGCTGAAATTATTATAACAGGAATCTCATTTCCTCTTATATCCTCAAGCAGATCATGTCCACTTATAACCGGAAGCATAAGGTCAAGAAGAACAAGTGAATATCGTTTATTTTCAATTAATTCCATCCCCTCCTGCCCGTCATATGCACAATCACAATCATAGCCCTCAACTTGAAGAGTACTCTTTATAAGATTATTTATTGTGTAATCATCTTCGATAATTAAAATTTTTTTCATTATGCCGTCCCTTTGCTACAGAACAAATCAAATTACATAGGTTATAAATATCGTCAAAATCACTTATAAGCAAAATACATATAACTCTTTTATACATAGATATTTACATTTTATCACTTAGTTGTGTCAAAGTTGTCAATTTGCGTCATGCTCTATATTACATTCATTCAAACTATTCATATTCAAACATGTAATGACTAATCCATGCTGCGACATTCGCCAGATTGAAACAAACATCTACATGCCTGATTTACGCATACGGGTTACGGTTAACTTTCGGACTTTGCTGTCTTTAGCCAGCTCATCCGCCGCATACGCCTTATATCAGGTTGCTGTTCGTCCGGCTACGATTTTGCTATCCCTTCTTCTCGCCTGCACCTCATAATACAAACCTTGGGAGTCGCTATGGCGGTTCGTCGGCAACTACGCCCTCTGTGGACTTTCACCACAGACTGACGGCATGCCCGTCATACTAAAAAAGGAGCCGGATACCTCCGACCCCTTAGACAGAATTTATATTGGTCTATCTGCTGACGTATTTACGATATAATATTATAGCAGAAATGCCTAACGCTCCGAATATAAATAATACATAGCAAATTGCTGTCTGCATAAAATCCCCTGTCCGCGGTAATGACTCCATCTTTGATGAAGCAGCAGCCTTTGTTAAAGATATTGCCTCTGTTGTGGTTACAGATTGTGATACTGTCTGTCCTGATGAAGACGAACTCGTCCCGGCATCATCCGGAACAGAACTGCCAGTCTGCTGCAACGATGCACTCTGACTGGACGATGATGAACCTGTTCCTGTACTTACTGTATCTCGGGCAAATTTTGCTGTATAAACTATGCTGTCATAGCTGCCACTGTTCAATCTGGCAGGAACAAAATCAGCATCTTTTGAAACAATATTGCCATTATCATCAACCCAGTCAACGAAGTGATATCCGGTCGAAGCTACAGCTTTTGAACCATCTGGCGTGCCTGTCAGAGCTTTGATATTATCAGCCACCCGACTCACTGCCCCCTGTGAAGAATCGGCGCTTCTGTAAGTAATCTCAACCGTATTTTCTTCCCATTGTGCATAGAGTGTAACTTCTGAGCTGCCGTCATCTTTAGGATCAGATATAACGTTCTTTATTTTCTGTTTTTCTGTATAACTGATGCCTGAACCATCGGCAGACGTATTCCAACCTGTAAATGTACAGCATTTTCGTACAAATGCGTTATCGGTAAGAGTTTCTGACTCATCATAAGTCATTAATTCTTTATCCATATTTCCTGATCCACCATTAGCATTAAATTTTATATAATATGTATTGGGAGCAAAATTCGCCAAATATCTCTGATTTGTGTAAAGACCAGTGCTGACATCTTTCTCAGGAATAAACTGAGCTTCGGTGCAAACGACCACATTCATGTTTAAACCACTGTTTACAGTCCAGCTGACAAAATGACAGCCAGCGGCAGCCTTGGCCATAGCACCCTTGGCTACACCATTTATGACTGCCACCTGTTCTTGAGCAGGGCTCACGGTTCCGATAGCGTTGCTGCTCTCATATGTAATGACCGCATTTTTTTCACTCCACTGGGCATAAAGGATTATTTCTGATGAACAATTCCAATTTGGTTTTTCAATAAGATCTTGTACTTCTGCTTCGTTTGCATATAATGTGCCAGCGCCGTTTGCATCAGTATTCCATCCTTCAAACGTGTATCCACTACGCGTGAAACCATTAGGTATAAGTTTTTGGGGGGCTCCTGCGGGCATAGTTTCACTTTCCATCGTTCCGCTTCCTCCATTTGAATTGAAAACAACTGAATAACTTAAAGCCGTAGCCTGCACCTTCTGCATTGCCACACCCGCGAAGGCAATAACAAATAACACAAATATGATACCTGAACAAAGCATTCTTAACTTTAAGTTGTTTTTTTGTTGATATTTATAATTCATGTCAACCCCCCCCACTCAAACTTTTGCAATATTGAAGCATAATACATCATATCATTTTAACTTGCTTTATTTTATATTACCACATATTTTTATACAATCACATTTATAAGCTGCTGTCTGATTGAAATCCACATTTCTTTTTCTCTTCGCAGTCAAAAGTCATATATCCATACTATACACTTTCAAAAATCAAAAAACGGAGAACCAACAGACGCTGATTTTCCGCAGAAACTTGTGTACCCGAGCAGATTCGAACTGCCGACCTTCCGCTTAGGAGGCGGACGCTCTATCCAGCTGAGCTACGGATACAAATATAAAAGATAACTACGCAATGTAAAATAATATTAACCTACGCACCACATAGTTTAACGGACTTAAACATTTCCGTCAAGAACAAAACCCATAAGCCATATAATTCCTTTAAATCTGCGACCGATTTTAGGTTCTCCTTTTATGTCTTCTTTATTAATACACACCTGAATATCATATCCTGCACTTGCTACTTCAAGAACTACAATATTCTCCTTTGTTATATAATTCTTTAAGTATGAAACATTCATAATCTGACCGATCAGCTCATAAATTTCACAATCAACTCCAACAGGAAGTAATGTTGATTCAACTACTGACAAAATATCATCCTCAGGTATACGTCTTTGAATTTCCTCCATCAACAGCGATTCTCTATAGTTAAGCTCAACCCCTGCATCGTCATCCCCCAAATCATATTTTTCACGGAGTTCTGCATTTTTATTTATTCTGCGTCCTTCATGTATTATTGATGGAGCGCTGATATTTATTGGAAGCAGCACTTCTCCTTCAAGTGACAGTGCATTAAAATATACTTTACCATATTGGAGCTTCTTTTCTCCGGCTTCCTTATATGCCTTCCTGACCTCAATAATATTTTGAATATAAAATATTATTGAGTTACCACAAGGTTCCTGAAATACTCCCGCATAAGCCTCATTCTCCACCAGAGGAGCCACATCTATAATGCCATTTGTACTTTTTTCCAGTTTCATAAAATACGGAGAATAATGCTCTATCAACAAATTTTCACTTACCAGATCCCACTCACCTATGACACTTATTCCTGCACCGGTTGCGTCTTTATTTATATCAGACGTAAAGCTTTTATCAAATTGAAGTTCCATAACATTTAGCGTGTCGGTTGAATCATTCATCCGGCAGTCAGTATGATATATTGCCTCCTTGATTACATCGGCAAGCTCTTTACGTGTTTTATAACCGCTTAATCCTACGGACCTGAGATATTTATGCATTATTCCCTGCCTATAATTAATTATTTTACAAAATCTTATATGTCTTTATTTATTTGGAATGAGTTTTTCCTTGCCACCCATATATAGTCTTAATGCTTTTGGAATATTTACTGAACCATCTTCATTAAGATTATTTTCCAAAAATGCAATCAGCATACGTGGTGGTGCAACAACTGTATTATTAAGTGTATTTGCAAGATATTTCTTTCCATCTTCACCTTTAACTCTGATTTTCAGTCTTCTTGCCTGCGCATCACCAAGATTCGAGCAGCTTCCTACTTCAAAATACTTTTTCTGTCTCGGACTCCATGCCTCAACATCAAGTGACTTGACTTTGAGATCCGCAAGATCTCCGGAGCAGCATTCTAAAGTTCGTACCGGAACATCTAGCGATCTAAAAAGCTCCACAGTATAGCCCCATAATTTATTAAACCAATCCATAGATTCTTCTGGTTTACAAACTACAATCATTTCCTGCTTTTCAAACTGATGAATTCTATAAACTCCTCTTTCTTCTATTCCATGTGCACCTTTTTCTTTTCTGAAACAAGGAGAATAACTTGTAAGCGTCAATGGAAGCTTCTCTTCATCTATGATTCTGTCAATAAATCGTCCAATCATAGAATGCTCACTCGTACCAATCAGGTAAAGATCTTCTCCTTCTATTTTATACATCATCTGATCCATTTCATCAAAACTCATAACACCGTCTACAACACGGCTTCGAATCATATAAGGTGGGATTACATAAGTGAATCCCTTATCAATCATAAAATCCCTTGCATATGAAATGACTGCAGAATGTAGTCTTGCTATATCTCCAAGCAGATAATAGAATCCATTACCCGCAACCTCATGAGCAGCATCTAAATCAATACCATTGAATTTTTCCATTATTTCAGTATGGTATGGTATTTCAAAATCAGGCACGACAGGTTCTCCATAACGCTTGATTTCTACATTTTCCGAATCATTTCTGCCTATAGGAACCGATGGATCAATAATATTTGGTATTATCATCATCCTTTTTTTTATTTCTTCATCAATAATAGGAGCTCTCTTTTCAACTTCCTTAAGACGATCTGTAAATCTCGCAACCTCTGCCTTTACAGCTTCAGCTTCATCTTTTTTACCAGAGGCCATAAGCTGTCCTATCTGCTTTGAAATTTTATTCTTATTTGCTCTTATTTCATCTGCCTCAGCCTGGTTTTTTCTTCTTTCTTCATCAAGACTTATTACTTCATCTACTAATGGCAGTTTCTTATCCTGAAACTTGTTTTTAATATTCTGTTTTACAACCTCAGGATTTTCTCTTAAAAATTTAATATCCAGCATTTCTATCTATCCTCCTATAAATCTTTTTTGCTGATGTTTATTCTGTTCAGTTTATTTATTCACTTTTATTATCTGCCAATTCCTTGGTTATCAGTTTTCTCTTGTTTCACGTTTTTCTCTTAATTTTCTGTTTTCTCTGCCTGGTATTGTTTCTCTATTATTTTCAGATTTTCTTTTTTCTTTTAGTTCTCTGTTCTCTTTTGGCACTCTGTTCTCTTTTGGCACTCTGTTCTCTTTTGGCACTCTGTTTTCTCTTGGTTCTCTGTTTTCTCTTGATTCCCTACTTTTTCTATCTTGTCCTGGTTCCCTATTTTCTCTTATTATCCTATCTTCTCTTATTATCCTATTTCTTCTTGATTCTGCGTCATCTATCACTGCTCTGTTTTCTCTAAATGCTGTTTTTTTATTAGATGCTATGTTTTTACCTTGAAATGATTCTTTTTTTTCTATATTGATTTTTCTGGAATCAGACTCAACATATTTGTCATCATCTGTCACATATTCTTTATCATCACGTTGTTTTTCTGTCACGTTCTTTTTATTTTTCGGAACTTTAGTTATAGGTTCATCTGAAATTTGTTCCGAATTAAGTGAAATATCATGTTCACGCTGCATGGCTATATCCACAGCCATACGCTCTTCCTTTGTCAGATTTTTATTGCTTTTGCCATTCACAATCTGTTTTGCATATACATAACATCCATCTTTAGAATGCACAGAATTAAACACAATACCATCATCATTTTCATTTAACAAAGCAAATGCAAAGCTCAGATCTCCGGCCATATTTTCTATAGAATTATATGGTACATACCCTATTCGATCATAACTTTCATCCAGATGATTTTTAAATTTCACATGTTCACGATGCATTTTTTTTGTGACAGATTTAACCTTATCCATTTCACGAAATCTTGTGAGAATTGTATATTCTAAATCCTGCCCGCTTTTGCCATTCATAAGATTTGAATATTTATGTGAAACATAAACAATCTGCCGTATTGTATAAATTAGCAGCACTGCGAGTATTATAATTAAAGTAAATAGAATTGCAGCAATCAAATTTGCTGAAACTCCAAATATCAAATTTGTCAACATCATAATCTGCTTCCTGATTTATTAATTGATTTGTTTTTATATGTGTCAGATATCATACTCTTCTGACACCATTACCATTTTTCTTTGTCACATGTTATATTTTCAAAGCCGTTACTGTTATCTATCGATTGCAGATAAAATGAATTATCCTTTCAAGATCTTCAGATGATGAAAATCCTATCTCAATCTTTCCTTTTTTTCCATTGGATTTAACAGTAACTTTAGTTCCCAAAACATTTTTTAGATTTTCTGACATTTCATCAAGCACAGCACGAATGGCTTCATTTTTTTGATTGTTTTTATTTGTTTTTTTGTCATCATCCAAAACTATTGAATTAATATTCTTTACAAGATCTTCCGTTTCACGAACTGATAATCCCTCATCAAATATTTCAGTTGCAGCCTCTTTTTGAACTGCCGGATCTTCTATTGACACAAGACATCTTGCATGTCCCGAAGATATCATTCCATCTATAAGCATCTGCTTTACATCATCCGTCAGTTTCAAAAGTCTTATGGAATTTGTTATGGCAGTTCTGCTTTTTGATACCCTCTGAGAAACTTCATCCTGCGTCATATTATATTCATCTATAAGACTCTTATAAGCCAAAGCTTCTTCAATAGAATTCAAGTCTTCACGTTGAATGTTTTCAATCAGTGCAATTTCCATCCGTTCCTGATCAGTATATTCACGAATAACAACAGGTACTTTTTTTATACCTGCGATTCTGGCGGCACGCCATCTGCGTTCACCTGCAATGATTTCATAATGATTTCCTTTGTTTGTGACAACCAGCGGTTCTATTATTCCATATTGCTTTATCGATTCAGCTAATTCCTGCAATGCATCCTCGTTGAAATCCTTACGAGGTTGCATATTATTAGGCTCAATTTCATTTATATTCAATTCCTGCTTTTCCGGAACCTGTACCATTTTGACAACTTCTTTTACAACAGACTTATTATCATCGGAATGTTTCTGCGGAATAGTAATCTCTGAATCTGTTGCAAAAAGATCATCCATTCCTCTCCCTAATCCATGCCTTGCCATAGTATCCTCCGTAAATTCAAATTCACTATATCAACTACTGAAATAATTTATTTTTTATAACCTCATCTGCAAGTTTATTGTAAGCATTGGCTCCGGCTGAATGCTTATCATATATATTGATAGGCAGTCCATAGCTTGGTGCTTCAGCAAGTCTTACATTTCTTGGAACTACAGTATTGTATATCATTTCATCAAGATTTTTTTTTACGTTATCTACAACTTCTTGTGAAAGATTAGTTCTCGAATCATACATTGTAAATACGATGCCTTCAATTTCAAGATTTTTATTCAGTTTTTTCTTTATCAGATTAATTGTGTATATAAGCTGAGTCAATCCATCCAGTGCATAAAATTCACATTGAATTGGAACAATAACAGTATCTGCAGCCGTCATTGAATTTATAGTTAAAATGCCAAGTGCTGGTGGACAGTCAATTATTATAAAGTCAAAATTTTTACGTATATTTTTTATTAAATCTTTTAATACATATTGTTTTCTTTCTGTGTCAAGCAAATCTATTTCTGCTCCTGCAAGATCTCTGCTTGCCGGAATCAAGTTTAGATTTGAAAATACATTTAAGATTTCACATTGACCAACATTACAGTCTCCAACAACTGCATTATAAATTGAATATTGCAAATTATTCTTATCTACGCCAAGTCCGCTTGTCATATTGCCCTGTGGATCCATATCTATAGCAAGCACCTTTTTGCCTTTTTCAGCAAGAGCCGCCGATAAGTTAATTGCTGTGGTCGTTTTCCCTACACCACCCTTTTGATTTGCTACCGCAATAATTCTGCCCATATTCACCTATCCTTAAATACATATTTCAAAGTGAGTGCAATTATACCACATTTAATGTCTGTTCGCACCTTGCAGAGACATGTTTCACGTGAAACTTTTTTTAATATATATTTTAAGAAAGAGTTGTATTTTCATTTTATCTATTTATAGATATTTATATTTTGTTATCATTAGATTAACTTTTTTAGACGAAAAATGACATTTTTTGCAATCAAATGAAATGTTTCACGTGAAACATATTTGTTGATATATGTTGTTTCGTAAAGGTTATACTTTCTTCCTGTAAATAAATATTGCTATTCCATTATCATGATGTCCTGCTGTGGGCATAAACACTTTTTGTTGTAGAAAAATGTTTCACGTGAAACATTTTTATTAATACATGCATTTCAAGAAAATTTGTATTTTATCTGTTGATATTTACAATTCAATTGTTATTAAGCCAGCTGTTGCTGTCATATTCTGACATTTTTATCAAAAAAAGAAATGTTTCACGTGAAACATTTCTTTCTATATGATTCTACACATTATTTATATTTAAAAATGTGATTTTGAGTATATTTTGATTTACATTTCTTCTACGGTCTCAATTCCAAGCAATCCCAGTGTTGATTTCAATATTTTTCTTGTTTCTGCAACAACAAGGCATCTGGCATTCCTAATTTCTATGTCATCAACATTTATACGATCTTCTGTATAAAATTTATTAAATGCCTGTGCTACATCTACTGCATATCTAGCTATTGCTGAAGGTTCATACCTATTTGCTGCATCAATTAAAACATTTGGAAATTCATTCATCTCTTTGATGAGTTCAACTGCAGTCTGATCAGTAAGATGTTCATAATTTATTTCTACATTTTCATTAAAATCAGGATTTTTTCTTAATATACTTGAACATCTTGCATATGTATATTGAACATATGGTCCGGTCTCACCCTCAAAATTCAACAAGTTTTCCCATTTGAATGAAACATCTTTAATTCTCTGGTTATACAGATCATTAAATATTACTGCGCCTACTCCCACTTTCCTTGCAACATCATCTCTGTCAACTATATCTGGATTTTTTTCCAGAATAATTTCCTTTATCTTATTAACAGCTTCAAGAAGTATATCTTCGGCAAATATAACATTACCATCTCTTGATGATAATTTTTCTCCACCAAGTGATACAAGACCATAAGGAATATGAATCAACTGTTCTTTTGCCCAGTCATTACCTAAAAGCTCAATAACTTTGAATACCTGTTTAAAATGAAGTTTCTGTTCTTGTCCTGTTACATATAAACATTTACAAAAATTATAAGTATTTTTTCTGTACATAACGGCAGCTATATCTCTGGTTGCATATATTGAACTTCCATCATTTTTTACTATCAAGCAAGGTGACATATCATATTCAGATAAATCAACGATTTTTGCTCCTTGACTTTCAGATAAAAGGTTAGCATCTTTCAAGCTCTTAACCACATCATCCGTCATGTTGCGATAAAAACTTTCCCCTGTATAATGATCAAACTCCATTCCAAGAAGTTTATAAACTCTTTTAAATTCAACAAGACTGATATCTACAAACCAATTCCATATTTTCAAAGCTTCTTCATCACCAAGTTCCATCTTATGAAACCATGCTCTTGCTTCATCATTTAATTCCGGTTCATTATCTGCTTCTTTATGAAATCTGACATAAAGCTTCATGAGTTCTTCAATTCCTTTTTCTTTTACATCCTTCTCCGAACCCCATTTTTTATAAGCAACAATTAGTTTACCAAATTGTGTTCCCCAATCACCTAAATGATTTATTCTCTCAACATTATATCCAAGAGCAGAAAAAATCTTATAAAGAGAATTTCCTATGATTGTTGTTCTAAGATGTCCTACATGGAAATTTTTTGCAACATTAGGCGAAGAATAATCAATACAAATTGTTTTACCATTGCCCTCTTTTGATGTTCCAAAGGTATCTTTTCTGATATTATTAAGCATTGAAGAAACAAATGCTCCCTTTTTCATGAAAAAGTTAAGATACGCGCCTTGAGTCTCAATTCTATCTATATCTTCCGAAACATTAAGTTTACCTTTTACTTCCGCTGCAATAACATTTGGTGCCTTATGCATAGTTTTTGCAAAGCGAAAACATGGAAATGCAAAATCACCAAGTTCTGGTTTAGGGGGAATTTCAAGAAGTTTATCTATCTCTTCTTCTGTCATATCTGTAAATACATTTGCAAGCATTTTAATTATTTGTTCTTTCATAATTCCTCCAGAAATTCATTTATCTTTTATTGTTAAATATATTAATTTTACAAATCATGCATCATTTTATCATGGAAATACTTTTATTTCTGCATCATACTTTTATTTATTATTTCAAATTATCATAATAAAATACATATTTTATCTCGAAATTGGTATTTTAAACACAACTTTTGTTCCATTTCCCGTATTATTAATTTCAAGACTACCATCTAATATATAAAGCATTTCATTTGCACGGCTTATTCCACCATACCATTTCAGATTTTCCTCATAATTATCTGCAATTCCAAGTCCATTATCTGTTAAATCAACTTCAATCATACCTGTTTCACTTCGTGTTAAAATTTCTATTCTGTTAGCCTGAGAATGCATGTATATATTATCAATGAATATTTTTACTAATCTGATTGTATATAATGTTATAAGATAATCTTGAACATCTTCATTGATATCAAATTTTGTAAAAAATTTAATATCAGGATGTTTTTTTATTTCATCATTAATATAACTAAATATAATATTATCCAGATTTTCTTTATTATTCAGACTAAAATTCAATCTTTCAAGTTCGTCATTTATATTTTCATTTAATGTCTTTTCATTATTCAGCATTTCATCTATAAGAAACCTTGACTGGACAGGATCCGAATCAATAAGTTTACTTATCATACTTAGTTTGTGCTTATTTATATCTACACAATCAAGAACCCTCTTTGATAAAAAATCAGAAATCATAGTTTCATCAAAAATCTGAAGCATTCCTATTCTATGAAGATGCTGAAATTTTTCATACTTATCTCTATCATTATCAGGTTCTTCTACAAATTCAAAATCATCATCACTTGAAATATCAGATGATTCATTATCTGTTTCATCTCGTTCAGGTTGTTCATACTCTGCTAACTTTTTTATTTTTTCTTTTGCACATTTGAGTGACTCACATCTTGTACTGAGAGCCTTTAATATAATTTCTTCTTCATCTATTTGCTGTTCATAGTCATCAATCTCTGAACAAAGTTGATCAACCTCCTCTTTAAGTTTTTTTTCATTTTGAGACTCCTCATCCTGATATTGAAGAGGACTGAACACATTTTTCCTATAATCAGTATTCAAGGCATAAAGATTCTGTGTTTTTGATAATTCGTCCATCCTTACTCGTATTTCAAATAAATGAGATTTTAATTTCTGTAATGTTGACGAATGATCAGCAAAAAGTCTATTGAAATACGTAAGTGAATCTCTATTTGCTTTTTCAATTATCTGAATGTCCTGATTCATAACTTTTCCCCGCCTGCTCATTTTAGTTAATTCTTTATTTTACATTATCTGTTTCATTTATTTCATCTTAAATTTTATTTTTATCTTCTTTTCCTTTTTATTTTCTTTTCATTATCTGCTTTTTCAGATTCATCTTTTGCTTTTAGTTCATTTTCTATCTTTATTGATGCTTTTGATTGTTTGAAATGAATTTTTACATTTTTATATTTATTTTTCTTATATAAACGATAAAAATGAATAAATAATAAAACAATAAAAATGAGTAAAAGTAATATACATATAAAAATATACAAGATTTTTATAATATTAACATTCCCATTTACTTTTGCAGATGCATCTGTTGACGATGCATCTGTAAGTGTAGCAGTTTTATTTTCAGTATCAACAGTAATATTTGTTTCAGTAATTGACTTTCCGTTCCATAAAAGTGTTATTTTTCCTATAACATTTCCAGTCGGATTATCAAAATAAGAAACGTCCTTTTTTATATCATTTTCATTTATATCAGATGTTGTGAGAACAGAGACATTTCTATTAAATTTAATCTTCAAATTTTGAAAATCTGTCAGATTTTCAAAATTTGAATCAATTGTATCAGTACTAATAGAGTAATTTTCACTTCCATCATTTACAGTTGCACATCCTATTTTGTCATTTATATTTTGTCCAGTACATGAATTAATCTCAAAATTAGAAAGTGGTTTACATAATTTAAAATTATTAAACCCATCCTCAAATAAATTTTTCGTATCTGTATATGCCTGACCTACATTTTTACACCCCATAACAACAGCGGCTAATCTACGCCCATCTTTTTCTGCAAATGCTATAAAGTTGGCTTTATTATCTGCTGTATATCCCAATCTTCCGCCGGTACAATATGAATAATATGCAGCCTCAGTAGTTATTAACATCTGATTTTGCTGCCAAAGAGTTTTTGCTTCATATCTGTCTGTTGCTGTCAATGAATAACTGTCAGTTGACATAATTTTTTGAATGAGGCTTTTCCCATACGCATCTTTACATATTATTGACATATCTCGACATGTAGACTTATTATTATTTTTTATATTTCCCGATGCATCTGAAAAAGATGTTTTTTTACAACCCATTGATGATAAATATTGATTTAATTCACCGGCAAAAGATGTTTCAGATCCAGATACATCTTTTGCAATCAAACTTCCGGCATCTGTTCCGGCATCCATCAGCATCCAATACATCAGATTTTTATCTTTTTCTTTTCCTGTCATAATTATATAATCTGCCGATGCTATTTTTGTAAGTCCTCCCGCATCATAAGATTCATCTATATTTTTACTGTAAAGAATTTTATTTTGATTTATATCTAATAAAATTGCTGATGGAGCTTCTACTAAAGAAGCATCATTCATTGTTTCTGAATAACCAGGAATTTGTGATGTATCATCATTTTCTGCATTAACACTGACCTTTGAAGTAAGAAAAAAAAGCACAAAAAAAACTGCAATGATTGCCGCTGACACTCTTGAAAGTTTTAGTGCAGTCATTGCTGTAAATAAATTTTTTCTTCTTATATTATTATTTTTTATTTTTTTATTTTTTAGCATAAGTTTTATCTATCAATCTATTAATTAATTTAAAAAAATTATTTGTCAATTTCTACCATTGTCGCGACATCAAAATTATGCTACATTTTAGCATAAATTGCAAATAAAGGGGATTTTAACCATGCGTCTCAGAAATGTACCTGGTTCAAGAGAAAAAATATCGGAATGTAAATATATCATTCCTGAAGATTATGAAACAAAGGGAAATTGGCAAAAAATTTTCAATAACGATAATCCTATAGATGTAGAAATTGGAATGGGAAAGGGTACTTTCATCATTGAAATGGCAAAAAAATTTCCTGACATTAATTTTATTGGAATTGAAAAATTTTCAAGTGTTTTAGTACGTGCTATTGAAAAATTGGAATCTGCAAATCTAAGTAAAAATAAAAATGATCATATTGATAATCTTTATTTTATGAGAATGGATGCCGAAGATATCGAGAATTACTTTGAAAAGGATGAAATTTCTGATATTTTTCTCAATTTTTCTGATCCATGGCCAAAAGATCGCCATGCAAAACGCCGTCTAACTTCTGATAGATTTCTTCACAGATATGAAAATATTTTAAAAAACGATGGAACAATTACTTTTAAAACTGATAATCAGCCACTTTTTGAATTTTCTGTTGAAACTGCAAATAAAGAGAACTGGACAATTTTAAAACTTTCCCGTGACCTTCATAATTCGGAATATGCCGAAGGTAATATAATGACCGAATATGAAAAAAAGTTTTCTGATTTAGGTAATAAAATCAATATGATTCAGATTTCAAAAAAATAATTCTTTACAATAAAAAAACTGACTTTCAAAATGATATTTATATCATTACTGCACAACCTTTAAAGATTGTACATATCATTTTCGTGAAAGCCAGTTTTTATTTTCTGATATATTTTTACTTCAGTTTATATCATATTTTAACTCTGATCTTTGTATAATTTTATTGATTTTCTGAATTTTCTTCAGTTTTATTTTGATTATTATTTTCGTATCTGGCATGATTTCCCTGATATCCGTATCCATTTCTTCTCTTCGGATATATAACAACACGTCTATATGGTTCTTCCCCTTCTGACTTTGTTGTCACATAATGATCATTTTGAAGTGTAGAATGAATTATTCTTCTCTCATAAGGATTCATCGGTTCAAGCTTAAAAGGTCTTCTTGTTCTCTTCACCTTAAACGAAATATTTTTTGCAAGGGTTTCAAGTGTTTCTTTTCTTCTTTCTCTGTAATTTTCTGTATCAAGTTTTACTCTTACATAATTTTCCGATTTTTTATTTACATAAAGGCTTACAAGATATTGCAGTGAATCAAGAGTCTGACCGCGTTTTCCAATAATAAATCCAACATCAGGACCTTCCACATCTATTGAAAGCACATTTGTATTTTCAATATCTGCAGTAACTTCAACATTTATTTCCATTGCAGTAAGTATCTTTTTTAGATATTCTTTTCCATCTTCGACTACATCCGGGTCAATCGGCTCGACTGACTTTTCTTTTTTTTCAGAAAATTTTTCATCCAAAAATGTTTTTTCTGATAAATCATCATATGAATTTACTTTTAGAATTTCTTCTTTTTCCGCATTTTCTAATTCAGCAGGTCTTGAAAATTTTATTTCATTATCTTTATTTTTATATTTTTTTTCATATTTTGATTCTTTATTTTGATCATCTCCCATTAGAATCTGATCAATTTCTTCATCAATACTTGTTTTTCCCTTCGCCTTGATGACAAATGGTTTAGCCCCTATTCCAAGAAATCCTGATGTACCGCGACTTACTATCTCATATGTGAGATTTGTTGTTTTTACTCCAAGTTTTGCTGCGGCTTCAAGAATGGCGTCATCAAGTGTTTTTGCGGTAAATTCCTGATATTCGTTATCCATAATTTAGTCCTCTTTGTTATTAAAACGTTTTACTGCATTTGCACGGTCAGAAATACTATTTTTTTTATAAACTGTATTTACTGATTTCTTGTCTGCAGAATTCTCCTTTATATCTGAATCAGATGAGTAATCAGACTTATAATTTTTAAGATTCATCGAACCATAACTTTTAATGCCTGTCTGCTTTTTTATTTCTTCTTCCTTTTGAGGTGTTCCTGATGCAGCTGCAGTAAGTCTTTCTGTCAATGAAACTTTACCTTTTGATGCATCTTTTGCTATTTTTTTTGCTGCCTTGTTATATGCCTTTTCAACAATAAGTTTCATATTTGCATGGTTATAGTAAACATTTATAATGAATGTAATAACAAATGAAACAAACGCACTTACTGCCCAATAAAGTCCAAGACCTGCAGGAACATTTACAGTAATAAAAAATGAGAAAACAGGCATAATAAATATCATAGTTCTCATTGAACGCATCTGAGCATCCTGTTGAGGATCACCTGTCTTATTCATAGGCTGGACAAACATACTGAGAAACTGAAATACAAATGATGCAATAGGAATTATAAGAAGAGGTGTGAGTCTCCATCCTGGTGTTTCAGTAAGATTAATTCCGAAAATAAATTCATTTGCACTTTTTATATTTCCTATATTGTCGTGAATTGATTTCGCTACATCAAGACTTCCATTTCCGTTAAAGAAATTTCCAATCTTATTAAACAGACTCTCATTACATTTTCCAAGTATATCTATTATTGAATTTATATTTGTTTTTCCAGCTGTACTTGTTGCATCAGTTGCTGTTGTATATTTACTTAATGTTGACGCAACTCTCTGCAATTTATTTTCCTTTGCAAATGTAGACATATAAGAATAACTTCCGTTTGCTTTTAAAATTGCCTGTGCAATTGGTTCATAATAAGCACGAATCTTATCTACATATGCAGGAATATTCATCATTACATTATAAAGTGCAATAAAAATAGGAAACTGAATAATACCTGTAATACATCCAGTTGTCATTTTTATTCCATATTTTTTCTGAAGTTCCTGTGTTTCTTTCTGCTGGGCAAGAACTGATTCATTATCTTTCTTACCTTTATATTTCTTACGAATTGCAGAAAATTCCGGCTCAAGATATGCCTGAATCTTCGATGATTTCATTGACTGCAGGTTAAGTGGGAACATTAAAAGTCTTATCAGCACAGTAAATACTATAATACTGAGTGCAAGTGAATTTATTCCCATACCAAAGAACAAATTGTAAAGTGCATTAAAAATTAAGCCCATAAGTTTTGATAATGGTCCCATTATTGCACTGTTTACTTTGGTTAAAATCATTTAATTTTTCTCCTTAATCAAGGTACTGGATCATATCCCCCTTTATTAAAAGGATTACATCTTATTATTCTCCATACAGTAAGAAATGTCCCTTTTAAAAAACCATACCTTTCATACGCCTCAATTGCATATTCAGAACATGTTGGTACAAATATACAAGTTGGATGTGTTTTAAATCGTGACAAATATTTTCTGTAAAATTTTATAAGGGAGATACAAATTTTTTTCATAGTTAGGATTTTTTTAGAATTTTATGAAGTCGGCACAGATGAAGAAAAGAACTTTCAATTTCATGAAAGTCCTTCCCCTTTGCTGCACTTCTTGCAACAATTACAAGATCATAATTATCTTTTATATTTTCTTTATTTAATCTGTAACTTTCTCTGATCAGTCTTGTTATTCTATGCCTTATCACACTGTTACCGACCTTTTTACTTACAGAGATTCCAATTTTACTGTACATCCGGTCGTTTGGTGCAATGTACATCACTAAATACTTATTTGCATACGACTTCCTACAATTATAAACGAAGCCAAACTCTCTGTAATTTTTCAGTGTATTAATTTTCATAATTAATTACTAAGCTGATAATGCTTTTCTACCCTTTGCTCTTCTTGCTGATAAAACCTTACGTCCATTTTCTGTAAGCATTCTTTTACGGAATCCATGAACCTTTGCTCTTGATCTTTTCTTTGGCTGAAATGTCATCTTACTCATAATAAATTTTCTTCCTTTCAATTCTTTAATTTTAATTTTACATATATAATGTAGAAATTTTTCTCTGAAAGGGCGTATTACTTACAGAGAAAATCTTTTACATTTTATTGAACCATACAAGAAAAGTCAAGGAAAATAAGCTAATTTTGCCATCATATTTTTTTTTAATATCAATTTTTTTATTTTCGTTAACATAAATTATCAACAATTTGTTGATAACTTGTTGATAATTTGTTATATATACTGTTTATTGTTTGTTTTTATTTTTTTTTTTGCCTATTTATCTATTAAATCTCAATATATAAAAAATAATAATTTTTTTGTTTTTGTTTACATAATATTTTTTTGTGTTTACCTTGTTTAAAAACCCCTTTTGTTGTAAAATGGCTGTGTATTTTTATGTCATTTTTTATTTTGTCTTAGAAGGAATATAATTATTTTATGAGTGATAAAATTACTGAAAACTGGAAAGAAATTCTTAATAAACTTAAAGAAAATTATGATGTTTCAGGCATTATAATTTCTACATGGATTGAACCGCTTACTGTTGCTTATATAAGAGACAATACGGTTTATTTTTGCGTTGACGACTCACTTGGAACTTATGGTATAGAATATCTCCATAAAAAAAATTATGATGTCAGACTTTTGTCTTCAATTCGCGAATTTTTTAATGATCCTGATATTAATATCAAAATTGATACAAAATCTAATCTTTTCATTGATGAAGATTCTGAACAGATTATGGATATTTCTGCTTCAGAAAGTCCGATATTAAAAGAAGCCCTTAAAAGAAGCAATCTTAATTCAAAATATACTTTTGATAATTTTGTAGTTGGTGAAGGAAATCGTCATGCTTATGCAACATGTATGGCTATTGCCGATCTGCCTGGACAGGACAGCTTTAATCCTCTTTTTCTATATGGAGGTCCAGGTCTTGGAAAAACTCATCTTATTCAGTCTATAGGTCATTTTATTTTAGAAAATAATCCAAAAGTTCATGTACTTTATGTCACCGCTGAATCTTTTACAAATGAGATTATTAAAGCTATAAAATCTAATAAAACTAACGAATTTCGTGAAAAATATCGTCAGAATGATGTTTTAATCATTGATGATATTCAGGAAATTATAGGAAAAGAAAGTACTCAGCAAGAATTTTTTAATACATTTAATTATTTATATGAAGTAAAAAAACAAGTAATTATTTCTTCTGATAGACCTCCTAAAGAATTTACAGAACTTGATGAAAGACTTCGTTCACGTTTTGACTGGGGAGTTCCAATTGATATACATGCTCCTGATTATGAAACGAGAATGGCTATACTTAAAAATAAAGCTGAAATAGATGGTCTAACCAATATAGATGAAAAAGTTTTCGATTATATTGCTACAAATATTATTTCAAATGTTCGTGAACTTGAAGGAGCTCTTCATAAACTCAGAGTTTATTCAAATCTTGGCAATATGAATATTACTTTAGATCTTGCCAAAGATTCTTTGAGAGATCTTATTTCTCAAAAAACTGAAACTGCAGTTACTTCTGAAACTATTTTAGATGTTGTTTCTGAACACCTTGAAATTCCTGTTTCTGATATTATTTCATCTAAAAGAAGTAAAGATATAGCAATTGCTCGACAGCTGGTTATGTATCTATGCAGAGAACTTACCGACAAAAGTTTACAAGCTATTGGTGATTCAGTCGGTGGTAAAGATCATGCAACTGTATGTAATGGAATTAAAAGAACTGAAGAAAAAATGGATAGTGATCCTATTTTTAAAAATACTGTTCATGTAATTATTAACAAAATTAATCCTGAGCATACATTTTAAATATTATTATAATTTTAGTTTTTTTGTTGATAAATTGTTTTTTTATGTATGATTGCTTTTAATATATTGTTTATATATTGTTTATATAAAATAT
>OBMA010000117.1_pt1 | contig 38196 bp, 27 predicted proteins | sample 1539141 | NCBI WGS metagenome assembly OBMA01 (sample SAMEA3991484, study PRJEB22521) | metagenome | biome: anthropogenic terrestrial biome; feature: sewage plant; material: raw primary sludge | place: Sweden | collected 2012-09-26
TAACTGAAAATATATCAAAATCTATTATTAATTAATTGCATATCTTATGAAAAAATTATTTACTTTAGCTCTAGGCTAGCTTCTCACAGTAGGGGCAACTGCACAAAGCACTTCGCGAAAGACTTGGGACTTTCGAAAAGGGTTTAGCGCAGTGACGCTTAACAATCTAGCGGCAGATGCAGTTTCAAGTGCGCCGATGTGGAGGGATAAGAACTCGCCGTCGACAGTATCAGACCTGTATTTTGAATCAACTAAACGTACGGCTGCTACAGAAGCCACTTGCAAGGTTGGCGGGGCAGACTGGGTGGTACCGGAGACTCAAGGTATTATCTTTGGTGCTGCAAGTGATAAGCATGTTAATCTCGTTTGCAAATCGACTTCCACAACCGAGACGGGCTATATATGGCTGAACGGAGCAAAATCAGAAGATTATATTATAATACCTGCAGTCCCGGCTGGTGATACAGTTACTGTCATATTTAATTCGCATGGAGCTACTGCTCGTGGATTTAAAGTCAGTACGGCGGGATTCACTGAGAAAAACAGCACGGCTGAATCTGCCCAATTCCTAACGACAGTGGTGGACACGGTTGTTTTGCTAAACCGCAACACCTCTTCTTCTAATTTGAAACTTTCTGCTGCTGTTGGTGGCATGCATTTTGACTATATTCAAATCGGTGAGGGTGATCCCAAATCAGTAACGAATATCGGATTCATCTATAACTCTAAAGCAGACGGATATACTTTGGCTTCCGATCCTGCTTATGTCACTGTTTCGGGCATTAAGGATGTGAAGGTTGTGCCTATTGATGTTTCTGGCGATATCTCTGCCGTGACAGCTGAGACTCTTAAGGCTTTCTCTACGGTTGTGCTTAGTTCCACCATACCTGCAGATAACAGTATCGTAGGTTTGTTGAAGACGAACTTCCAGTTTTTCCCAACATTGAACCTCAACTCTGCTTTATATGATGCATGGGGATATGGTACGGCTGCTAACGGGTCCAATGTCTTTGCAAAGGCCCTGAAAAACAAGGATGCTTTGTTAAACGGTCTTACGGAATCCAGCCTCGCTTACGATGAGGCTACAGGTGTTTATGGACTTGTTTTATCTGCCAGTACTCCATTCCCGGGTGTGAAGTTAGGTTCTTATTTTGCCGGTGATGATACTGTTGCTGTTGACATGAGTGACCCATCGATTGTCGCAATACACAAACATAACATTTATCATAACGGTTATGTATATCTGCCTTTTAATCAGGCAATGCTGAATAGTGATGCCGGTGCAGATGCCACCCTTATCCAGAATGCGGTTTCTGCCTTGGTGGCTTCTAAGGCTGCGATAATCCAAACTGCCTCGCCAAATATCTCTCTTGCGTATAAGGACTTGAAGACAATAGTAACATTGAAGTGTGCAAATTCCGGTTCGAAGATTTATTACACAGCGAACGGAACAGATGCCACTCAGTCTAGCACTCTGTATACGGAGCCGTTCACTCTGACTTCTGAGGCTACCGTTAAGGCAATAGCAATCGCTGATGGCTATACGTTGAGTGACATGTCATCATCTCTTGTTGAAATGAAGCATCAGGCAAAGACTCCTGTCATTTCTGTCGTACAGGGTAACGGTAATGCTACTGTGACATTGTCTACAGATGATGGTGCTGACATCTGGTATAATGTAAATGGCTATGCTGATTCTCTGAAATCTACGAAATATACAGAACCATTGGTACTTTCTAAACATGAAACGATTACAGCCTTTGCTATTAGCGAAAATTTGGTGCAGAGCGAAACCGTAACGCAGCCTATCGTAATAAATAATGAGACAGTTCGCATGGATGCTGTGTCACATTTCGATGCAAGCTCTGCAGAATGGAACGCAGGAAGCACATCTACTAAATATTACTTCTCATGGGGTAAGACGGCAACTACGATTTATGACCAGTCACAACCTTCTATAATAAAGGCTTCGGATGGTGTCACTGACTCTGTTGTTTATACAGTCTCCATTACTCCTCAGTGTTTTATGCCTGTTACTCCTGCAACCAATAAGTGGCGTCTTTCTTCTCAAGGTCAGGTCCTGATTTGGGAAAATGGTTCTCCGGCTACCGGCGCGGTGAACAACAGCGCTGATTATTATCCAGCAACAGCATTGGATCAGGATTCTCTTATCACAAAGTATAAGGTGACTTTCGGCTCTCGTATATCGGGCGAGCCCTATACTGCTGCCATCCAGACTACAGAGGCTATATCCGGTCCGTTTGATGTTGTTACCTATGCTTACAATGCGAACGCTGATTATACCGGTATTAGATTCATACTCCAGGTTAATTCTGATACAACTAAGGCCGGAGGCTGGACTGTAGTGGGTGATACTTGTGTAATGAATTGTAAAAGCCGTAACTATCAGAAGTATACACGCGGTTATGAAAGCGAGACTCCTGTCTTTGTTCGTCTTATGATGACTGCCGGCGGCTCCAAACTTCAGATTCCAGACATCTATATCATGAAAGATGGTCAGAAAAGCGAGGCTTACAAGGCTTCTGTTTCTACCGGCATTGCTGTGGTAGACACCGAAAAGGCTTTTAGCGATAAGGTTTCTGCGATTTACAATATGAATGGTATGCGCCAGAGCAGTATGCGGCGCGGTGTCAATATTGTGAAGTATGCTGATGGAAGAGTGAAGAAAGTTCTTGTGAAGTAGCACTTAGTTTTGCTATTTAAATAAAAGAGGGTGTGTCAAAACAGACACACCCTCTTTTTTTAATCCTTATTCCATTTTAATTCATCATGAATCATTGTGCCGTCACTGTGAGGTGTGTCATCAGCCCCAAAGCTATTAGCCTTATACTGAATGCAAATCATAATCATATTGTCTTTTCCTGTATTGCAAATGGCTCTCTTGCCGGCAGGAGATACACGTATGACCGAGCCTTCGGATATGGGGAATATATTTCCGTCTACCTGATATTCACCTTCACCTTTTATTATGATGTACATTTCCTCATGAGTCTTATGTGCATGGATGAACAGACTGCCTTCTCCCGGCAGAAAACTCTGAAATGACATTTCTGCACCTGTGGCATCAATAGACGTACCGACGAATACTTTTCCCAACATTTCCTTGTCTGGACTTAAAACTAATTTGTGTTCACGCAAGTCTTCCATTTTGCCGACACTTATTGCTGAATAGTTTGTACCTTTTGAAATAACTCTAATTTCTTTCATACTATCTGTTTTATATTGTTATTGACGGCAAAGATATAACAATCGGAGAAGAAAAAAAAGTAGGTACAAAAAGGTAATAGAGTTACTTCTATGAAACTATCATTGTCATTCAATGAATTGACATTTTCTGTTTTAGCGTTATTTAACTTTAATGACTGTTTGATCTGGATGATATATTCTATTTTTGCATGATTAATAAAAAAGGCAGATGTTATGATAAAAAGAGAAATAAGGGATGCGTTATACCCCAACTGTCCAATAAGAAATGTGATTTCACGCTTTGCTGATAAATGGTCAATGTTGGTTCTTTTTACTCTTCACAAGTTTGGAGTGTTACGGTTTGGGGATTTAAGGCGTAATATCCCAGATGTATCTCAGAAAATGCTTACAGAGACACTGAAGAGGTTAGAAGCTGACGGACTTGTAAAGCGCAAGGCTTATCCGGAAGTGCCGCCAAGGGTTGAATATTGTCTTACGGACAGGGCAGAGACACTTATACCTTTGCTCAGTTCTTTCCTTCACTGGGCTATTGACAATATGGAAGATATAATAAAAGATCGTATTAGCTATAATAGAAAATAGTAAACTATTTGGAAGGCAATAGGTTGATGATCTTATCCGACAAACCTTCTGCAAGGATCGTTTGACGTTTCTTTACTATCTCCGGAGTGAATGTTCCTTCACAGGGCGTCTCCACTGTAACTGAACAGTGAAGCCTTTTATGGTTTTGACAGACAGCAAAAAAATACGCCACAATTCTCTTCGAACTGTGACGTATACCTATGTTTAACTAAAAATCCTTTTCAAAACTAATGAAAGCCTCACGGCCTTCATTGTTACCTGTTAAACAATCTATCAATCTACCTTAAAACCTAATAACTAAAAACCTAAATCTATTATTACTAACCTAAATAATCTATTAACCTTTTGACGATGCAAAGATACAACGATTTCGCATTGTCCGCAATACTTTTGACCTCATATTTATTCTATAATGATGTTTTCTTGACCTAAATCAAGATATTTGTGTTCGCACACAATATTGATGAGCAGTGATAAAAAAGTGTAATGATTATCGGTAAGGCAAAGCAACGCCAATCCACTTTTCCATTTACTATTAGACCTCTTTCAAATAATCCGACATTTATTTTGATAATACGTAGCGAAGTGTTATCTTTGCCATGAAATTCGTTGTAGTATGCGTGTACTGATAATAAATACAAGTGAAAAGACCGGTGGTGCGGCTGTGGCTGCAAACCGGTTGATGGAAGCGCTAAATAATAATGGTGTGAAAGCCAAAATGCTTGTCCGCGATAAGGAAACGGAAAATATCACTGTCGTGGGGTTGCCCGAATCCATCATGCGAAAGTGGCATTTCCTGTGGGAGCGCTGGTGCATATTTGTGCGCTTACATTTTTCGCGCAAACATTTATTTGATATGGATATTGCAAATTCCGGTTCTGATGTTATTTCTCTTCGTGAGTTTAAGGAGGCAGATGTCATCCATCTTTCATGGATTAATCAAGGAATGCTCTCTCTTGGCAGTATAAGGAAGATATTGGACAGTGGCAAGCCTGTGGTTTGGACCATGCATGATCTGTGGCCTGCTGCTGCCATATGCCACTATGCTGATGGTTGCAATTCATTCAAGACAAGTTGCCATGCATGTAAATTGTTGCCTGGTGGCGGTTCAGATAAAGACTTGTCACATAAGATATGGAATCGCAAGAAGCGTCTTTATGCCAATAGTAACATTTGTTTTGTGACGTGCAGCCGCTGGCTTGAAAGCCAGGCCAAGCTGAGTGCGTTGCTTGTTGGACAGCGTGTTGCCTGTATACCCAATCCAATAGATATTAAGGTATTTCGCAAGAAGGATAAGTCAGAAGCTCGTCTCAGTGCCGGTTTGCCTGCAGATAAACGGATTGTGCTGTTTGTTTCACAGCGTGTGACAGACGATCGCAAGGGCGTGTCTTATTTTGTTGAGGCTTTGGACAAGATGGTCACAAATTATCCAGAAATGAAAGAGACCACATGTGTTGTGATACTTGGCGGGCATTCGGAAGATATTGCAGATAAGATATCATTGCCTGTTTATCCATTGGGATATGTCAACGACAGTAGGAAAATTGTGGAGATATATAATTCTGCAGATGTTTTTGTTCTTCCGTCATTAGAAGACAATCTGCCGAATACCATCATGGAGGCTATGGCATGTGGTGTGCCATGCGTAGGATTTAATGTCGGTGGTATACCAGAGATGATAGACCATCATAAAAATGGATATGTAGCTAATTTTAAGGATGCTGATGATCTGGCCCATGGCATGCATTGGGTGCTGTGTGAGGCTTGTTATGATGACTTGAGCAGATCTGCCGTCAGTAAGGTTGTTGTTACATATTCCCAACATGCTGTGGCGGTAAAATATATAGATGTGTATAATAAGGCTATGGCAATTAAAAATCACAGATTATGATTCGTTTTTCTATAATAACGTGTGTATATAATGCACATGAATTTTTTGTCCGCACAGCCGATAGTGTGCTTGCGCAGACATACTCAAATGTAGAACACCTCATATTGGACGGTGCTTCTACCGATGATACGCTCGTGTTGATCAAAGATTATATGGAGCGATCATATTCATCGTGCAACGGTCATGATGTGCGCATCATGTCTGAACCCGATAATGGACTGTACGATGCGATGAACAAGGGGATGTCGCAGGCATCAGGCAACTATCTCGTATTCTTGAATGCGGGGGATTCTTTCCCTTCGGCTGATACTCTCAAAATCATTGCCAACAGTGTGGATGAGAGCGAACCTCTGCCGGCTGTTTTGTATGGAGATACGGATATTGTGGATAGAGAAGGGCATTTCTTGCGCCATCGTCGTCTGTCCTCACCTGAAAATCTGTCTTGGCATTCGTTTTGTCATGGCATGTTGGTTTGTCATCAGGCTTTTTATGTGCGCACAGACATAGCTAAGGCGACGCCGTATGACTTGTCTTATCGCTATTCTGCTGATGTGGATTGGTGTATTCGTGTGATGAAAGAGGCCGAGTGTCATCATCTCATTTTGCGCAATGTTCATGCCATCGTGGTAAATTATCTTGATGGTGGCATGAGTATAAAGAATCATAAGGCTTCGCTTCGTGAGCGTTATCATCTAATGGTACATCATTATGGCAAAACCACGACAATGATTATGCATGCATGGTTTTTTGTCAGGGCATTTGTCAAGAAATAATCTATATAGGATGCTGTTCTTTCTTCTTAATTTAAATTCAGTTGGCAAGTATTTTGTGGAATTATAAATTTATAACAAAAAAAGTTTTGTGTTATTTTAAAATGGATATATATTTGCAGACTATAAACTTAAAAAAAAGAGATTATGAAGAAATTTATTTTGAGTGCCGTAGTTGCGTTCGCTGCTATTACAATGGTAAACGCGCAGAATGTGAAAACAGAAACTAAGAAGTGTGACAAAACTGAGCAATCCGCAAAATGCGACAAGCCAAATGTATACAAAGATGCAAAGTGTGACAAGTGTCCTGCAAAGATGGATTGCGCTTGCAAAGATGGCAAGAAATGCAAATGTGGCAAGAATAGCAAATGTTGCAAAAATGCTCCAATGAAGAAAGGCGCATGCTGCAAGAATGCTCCAATAAAGAAATAATACATAAAAGTAAGAAGTAGAAAAGGGTAAAAATGCGTACCACACATCATGGCGCGCGTTTTTACCCTTTTGCTTATACCTTAATCTGCAAAATGAAACGCCCGCCAATATATTTTGGCGGGCGTTAAATATCTTAGTTGTGCTAATTCTACTATGCTTATGAGTATCTCAGAATACGGCCGGCATGAACACGGGTGTTACGGGTTAGGTGATTGAGCTTGCAAAGCTGATCGACGGTAATACCACGCTTCTCGGCAATAGATACCAACGTTTCTCCATTTCCCACTCTGTGATACAGCTTCTCTCCGTTGATATTACTTGGCGTACTGTTGTTTTGGGCAACCTCTCCACGAGCCTCTTCATTATTGTATTCACCATTACCAATCTTGCCGCGTATACGTGTTGCCTCTGCTGACTCACGATCGTAAGTGCTACGATGGAATATGTAACTGTCGGCTGTGACGTCTTGTGCACGGAAATCGAAGAATAGAGCCGGATTAAGGGCTACGCCGCAAAGGCGGGTCTCGAAGTGGAGGTGTGAACCTGTGCTTCGGCCGGTGTTACCACCAAGGCCAATCACTTCGCCTGCACGTACTTCCTGATTCTCGCTGACCAATTGTTTTGAAAGATGTCCGTAGATCGTTTCAAGTCCGTTAGGGTGGCGTATGACGATATAATTTCCATAACCGCCGCCTTCATATCTTACAATGCGGACATGTCCTGCAAATGCAGCGCGGATAGTGTCGCCTATATATACCTTAATATCAAGACCTTTGTGCATGCGTCCCCAGCGAGAGCCAAAGTTTGATGTCACGACACGGCTAGGTGTCGGCATGCAAAAGTGACGAAGATTTATTTTGAATGTGTCGGGGAGCGCGGTGGCGCGGTGGGCATATTTGTTGTCCCATTCGTCATAAAGCTCTGCAGCTGATGATTGGGCGTTTTCCTTGTTAATAATGTTTTGAAGTGCCAATGTGTCTACCGTTCGCATTTTCCTGTCTATAGGAGCTTGCCTCGCAAGCAAATCCTGTGCTGCTATGGGTTGGACAGCTAATGTCAATAATGCTGTAACGGCGAATGTCTTTATAGTCTTTCCAAAATTCATTTTTAATATTTAGGTTTAAGTCTTTAATTCTGGAATAAGTATATTATTCCTTCAAAAGGAAATCGTTAGACGATACAAAAGTTTAACGATTTATTAAAAGACATGGCAAAGATAATAAAAATAATGCATAGTTGTGTCTGTATTAACAGTTTTTATTGTCGATTTAACACAATTGGAAATTATTCAAAAGTCCTGTGATGCATGGGTTTATGTTAGTTTCCGGATACAAAATGGCCTTGATATATATCAACTAATTGCCGCCCAGTTAATGTTGGTTTTTCTTAATTCTTTTAACCTATTCCACAATATCATGTATTCTGTTTTCTCGCAATCAGGGTCGGCATCGATGATTTTTTGAGCTTCTTCGCGTGCCATTTGCACAATTTGGCCATCGCGCGCAATGTCGGCAATCTTTAAGTCGAAGGCAATGCCACTCTGTTGTGTTCCTTCAAGATCGCCGGGACCGCGAAACTTGAGGTCTGCCTCGGCAATGAGGAATCCGTCGTTGGTGTCGCACATTATGTCCATGCGCTTGCGTGTCTCCTCTGCTAGTTTGTAACTGGTTACAAGTATGCAATAACTTTGGTCGGCACCACGCCCCACACGTCCACGGAGCTGATGCAGCTGGGACAGTCCAAACCGCTGTGCATCAAGGATTACCATCACAGAGGCGTTAGGTACGTTCACGCCCACCTCGATGACTGTCGTGGCAACCAATATCTGTGTCTCACCACTTACAAATTTATGCATCTCCTCTTCCTTGTCTTTCGCCTTCATTTTACCATGGACCTTGCTTAAGTGGAATTCCGGAAATATTTGGAGCAGAGCTTCAAATCCATCTTCCAGATTTTTGAGGTCGCTCTTCTCGTTTTCCTTAATCAGCGGAAAAACGATATACACTTGCCGACCTTGTCGTATCTGTTGTCGTATTCCGTTATAGAGACTGCTTAGATGTGTGTCGAATTGGTGTGTCGTTTGTATTGGCTTGCGACCTGGAGGCAGTTCGTCGATAACGCTTACGTCCAAATCTCCATATATCGTCATTGCAAGTGTGCGTGGGATGGGGGTGGCTGTCATGACTAACATATGAGGGGGTTTCTCGCTCTTGCCCCATAGCTTGGCGCGCTGCTTCACACCAAAACGGTGCTGCTCATCGACCACAGCTATACCGAGGTGTGCAAATTGCACAGGACTCTCTATTATGGCATGGGTACCCACTAGAATTTGCACGCTGCCGTCGACAAGTCCGCTTAACACCTCCTTGCGCTTTTTACCTTTTACAATGCCAGTGAGAAGTTCTACACGAATGTTCATGCCATGCAAAAATTTCGTGATAGTGGCGAGGTGCTGTTCAGCGAGAATCTCTGTTGGTGCCATTATGCACGCCTGATAGCCATTGTCTATGGCAATGAGCATGCTCATCAGCGCCACGAGCGTCTTGCCGGAGCCAACATCCCCCTGTAACAATCGGTTCATCTGCCGTCCGTTGCGCATGTCGGTACGTATCTCGTGCATCACGCGCTTTTGCGCATCGGTAAGTTCGAATTGCAGGTTGTGGCTATAGAAATAATTAAACTGTTCACCCACATGCTGGAAGATGTAACCGCTGTATTTGCGTCGGTGGTCGCTGGCGTAGCGCAGAATGTTGAGTTGCACATAGAAAAGTTCTTCAAACTTCAACCGTTCGCGTGCATGTTTCATCTCATCGGCTGTCTTGGGGTAATGAATCATTCTACAAGCATCGTCACGTGAAATCAGATGCAAAGGACGGGTTATATAAGGAGGTAGCGTCTCGGGCATTGGTGCCGGTATTTTGTTTATCAGCGTTTTTTCCAGTTTCTCTATCGCTCTTGACTGTATCCCCGCCTTTTTCATTTTCTCGGTGGTCACATAATAAGGTTGCATTCCCATCTCTGATAGTTGAAGAGATGAGGCATCATCAATGTCAGGATGGGCAAACTGATATCTGCCACCATAAACGGAAGGCTTGCCAAAGACAATGTATTGCACGCCCATCTTATATTTCTTATATATATATTGCACTCCGCGGAACCACACCAAGTCTACCACACCGAATCCGTCACTGAAATGAGCTACGACACGTTTGTGTCGTGGTCCCATCTCGAACTCCTCAAAACTCAGTATCTTGCCTTTGATTTGGACGAAAGGCATGTCAGCAGACAGTTCTTTGATGGTGTATATGCGGCTACGGTCTACGTATTTGTAGGGATAATATTCCAATAGGTCACGCCACGAGTGGATGTTGAGTTCTTTGTTCAATATCTCCTTGCGTTTGGGATCCATCCCCGGTAAAAACATTATGTCCTGGTCTAATATGTCAATCACGGTTCTATTTTAGTTTCCAATATTGCTTTTGCAATAGCAAGGTCGAATGGGGTAGTGAGTTTGATGTTCTCACGGTTGCCCTCCACCATGCCTACTGTGCAGCCAAGTGACTCCACAACAGATGCGTCATCGGTGAACGACTCTTGGTATGGCTGGTCGAATGCACGTTTCACGAGTGTGATGTCAAATACCTGCGGTGTTTGTACAATGCGGTAATCGCTACGCATTACATTTTTGCCGCCACCATATTTGTCAACATATCTTAATGTGTCAGTGACAGGCATTACCGGTATGGCCGCATAATCTTCATGCGCTGTTTCGTAGCAGCGGTCGATGACATCTATGGAGACGAATGGACGAACTCCATCATGTATGCCTACCACACCTTCCTCGCCGTTTGGGATTACGGTGAGTCCGTTCTTTGATGAAGCAAAACGGGTGTCACCACCATCGACAATAGTATGGCTTATCTTAAAATTGTGCTTTGCGCACAATTCATGCCAGTAACGTTGTTGTTCATGTGGCAATACCAATATTATATTAAGGGTCTCACTATATTCATGAAACCTTTGCAATGTGTGCATTAATACAGGCTTTCCATCTATGGGTAGAAATTGCTTTGGCATGTCCCCGCCCATACGCAAACCTCTGCCGCCTGCAACGATTATAACGTAGTCCATTTATTCCTCTCCCATAAGGTGGGCATACTGCATCTTGTGCTGTAATGTCTTCACATTGTCATCGCCGATGAATAATGAAAGTATCTTGTAAGCGTATGGAAATGATGCTGCTGGTCCTTCGCCCGTTATGATGTTGCCATCAACAGTGACTATTTCGTGAGTATATTCAGCCCCATCCATATACTTCTCAAAGCCTGGCGAACAAGTGGCACGTTTGCCATTAAGGATGCCGATACCACCAAGAACCATTGGGGCGGCACAAATGGCGCCAATACGTTTCCCACTGTTGTACTGATTGAGAATGGCATGGCGTACACCCTCGTGAGCATTCAGATTGGTCGATCCTGGCATGCCACCCGGAAGCATCAGCATGTCGGCATCGCTAAGGTCTGTATCCTCAAACAGCATGTCGGCTTTGATTACCACTCCGTGAGACGACTCAACAAGCAAATCGCCAGTCACACTTACGGTTTTGATGTCCACACCACCACGACGGAGAATATCCACCGGTGCCAATGCCTCGACCTCTTCGAAGCCGTTGGCAAGAAATTCTATTATTTTTGCCATAATTTTATACGTATATAAACAATTTGATGTATATTTGCAAAATAAATTTATCTGCAAATATACTAAATGTTTGGCATTTCACAATATTGTAGAATAAAAAAAGAATAATATGTCGACACGCAAACTGAAATTCGCACTTTTCGGTAACGAATATCAAGCCAAGAAATCGGTTTCGATACAGAAAATACTTTCGTATCTGTCTGAGCGGAAGGCTGAAGTCTACGTGGACAGACCTTTTTATGATTTCCTTACGCATTCGCAAATGTTGGATGTCAAGGCAACGGGAGTTTTTGATGATTATAATTTTGATGTGGATTATGTCATATCCATGGGTGGTGACGGAACTTTTCTGAAAGCTGCCAGTAGGGTGGGGGCAAAAGGCACACCAATTATCGGTGTCAACATCGGGCGCTTGGGATTCCTTGCCGATGTGTTGCCCAGTGAGATCGAAAACGCAATGGATGCAATTTATAATGAGAGCTATGTATTGGAAGACCATACTGTGATACAAATAGAGGCTGATGGTGAGCCGATAGAGGGCAACCCTTATGCTCTTAATGACATTGCGGTGCTCAAACGTGATAATGCGTCAATGATTTCAATACGCACATGCATCAATGATGAATATCTGGTGACTTATCAGGCTGACGGACTTATAATATCCACACCCACGGGAAGTACTGCGTACAGTCTTTCCAACGGGGGGCCAATTATTGTGCCAAAGGCTGATATATTGTGCCTTACGCCTGTTGCTCCACATAGTCTGAATATTCGTCCGATTGTGATAGCCGATGATTCTGTGATTACGCTGATGGTGGAGAGCCGCTCTCACAATTTTCTAGCTGCCATAGACGGTCGCTCGGAGAAGTTGCTCGAGGGGACGAAACTCACCATTCGTAAGGCTCCATACGCAATAAGAATAATAAAGCGCCATAGTCAACGGTATTTCTCCACATTACGTGAAAAAATGATGTGGGGTGCCGATACTCGACAGTAAATCCCTGCCATTTCAGTTAATGATGACGAATAAATGAAGATAAAGGAACTGCTCAGGATACCCGATTCCAAATACTCAGCCCGCATGATAATGAAATGGCTGTGGCGGGGCTGGCGGGGCAATCAGCTGCAAGCTGTGCTTAATGCGACTATCGGTTTGGTGGGTGTAGGCGTCAGTCTTGCTCAAGTGTGGGCCGTACAGCGTGCGATAGATGTGGCTTCGGGAGTAATAGCGGGTTCTATTTATTGGGCTGTTGCCGTTATGGGCGTCTTTGTGCTGTGTGATTTTGGTGTTAATATATCTGGTATTTGGGTAAAAAATATTCTTGGAATCAAGGCTCAGAACAAAATGCAACAACGAATGCTCGACCGCATCTTGCGTTCTGAGTGGCAAGGCAAGGAAAAACGCCATTCTGGTGATGTACTTAACAGATTGGAGATAGATGTGAACACGGTGGTGGATTTTCTTACAGAGACCATACCAAACACTCTTTCTGTATTGGCAATGTTCCTTGGCGCGTTCTTCTATCTGTTCTCTATGGATAAAACGCTCGCGTTTATCACCATCAGTATAATTCCCGTCTTTATTGCCGTTAGTAAAATATATGTAGGGCAGATGCGCAGTCTTACACGAGAGGTGCGTAATTCTGACAGTAAAGTGCAGAGTGTCTTGCAGGAGACGATACAGCATCGTATGTTGATAAAAACTCTCGAAAGCAACTCTGTGATGGTGGATAAATTGGAAAACACGCAGAGTGAGTTGCGTCATAATGTGGTGAAGCGTACAGTGTTCAGAGTCTTTTCAAATCTGATATTGAATTTTGGTTTCGCTCTTGGCTATCTCATAGCCTTCCTTTGGGCTGCAATCCGTATGTCGCAACACACGCTGACGTTTGGTGGCATGACAGCATTCCTACAGTTGGTAAGCAGAATACAGGCACCGGCACGTAACCTTACAAAGTTGGTCCCGGCATTTGTAAGCGTGTTTACGGCAGCCGAACGTTTGATGGAACTGGAAGAGAATCCAATGGAAGAACAGGGCGATCCGATAGAACTGGATGCCCCTTGTGGAATACGCCTGTGTGATGTGACTTATGCTTATGATAAGGAAGATGGAAATGTGATAGATAATCTCAATTTTGAATTTCGTCCAGGCAGTTGTACTGCTATATTGGGAGAGACGGGGGCAGGAAAGACCACGCTCGTGCGGATGATTCTGGCATTGATTCATCCGCAAAGCGGGCGGATAGAAATATATAACAAGCGTTTATCGCGTGAATTGTCGCCGCGTATGCGTTGCAACTTTGTGTACGTTCCACAGGGTAACACGTTGATGAGCGGATCTATAAGAGACAATTTGCGACTGGGTAAACTGAATGCCACTGAAGAGGAAATGGAATACGCTTTGCATCAGAGTTGTGCTGATTTCGTCTTTGGTTTGCCAGGGAAACTTAACACGCTTTGTTCAGAACAGGGTGGCGGACTGAGTGAAGGTCAGGCGCAACGCATTGCAATAGCACGTGCTCTGCTTCGTGATCGTTCAATAATGCTCTTCGATGAGGCAACGAGTGCAATTGACCCAGACACAGAACGCCAATTATTGCAGAATGTTCTCGCCAACCACGATAAGACGATTATATTCATTACCCATCGTCCAGCTGTGGTTGACTATTGCGACCAAACGCTACATATCGAAAAAATTCAAAAATGAAAGTATGAAACAGAATTGCTGAAACCTGGTGCGAAAGTGCCATAATTCCAACTTATAAAAAAATATGTTGGTTTTTTGATGTGAAGTTAGTGGGATATGAACAGAAAGGTTTCTGCATGCCGAAGAAAATGAAAATAACGCATGAAGTAATGAAAAATATGATAAATGAATGCGCAGGCTTGTTTGAAGGGAAAGCTTTGCAAATGGTCAGAACTAGGCCTAAATGGTTACCGGCACGGTGCAATGGATCTCCTGCAAAAGTGCTTTTCCGTCTTCCTGTCAGGTTTGAATTAAAATAATTAAGACAAATGTTGCAACTTTTTTCCACTTAATGCCGTCAAAGTAATGATGATACATTTAAAAGATATAAACAAAACTTACTTCGGTGCTCAACCGTTGCATGTGCTCAAGGGAATTAATCTCGATATTGAGGAAGGTGAGTTTGTCTCCATAATGGGGGCATCGGGTTCTGGTAAGTCCACGTTGCTTAATATACTGGGTATTCTCGACAATTATGATAGTGGTGAATACACCTTGGCAGGCACACTGATAAAGGATTTATCAGAAAGACGTGCAGCTGAATATCGCAATAATATGATTGGATTCATTTTCCAGTCATTTAATCTTATTGGTTTTAAAACAGCTGTTGAAAATGTGGAATTGCCCCTATTTTATCAAGGCGTGAGCCGTAGGAAACGTCATCAAATGGGGATGGAATATCTTGATAAACTTGGACTCGCACAGTGGGCTGAGCATTATCCAAATGAAATGTCTGGCGGACAGAAGCAGCGTGTGGCTATTGCCAGAGCTCTTATTACCAAACCGCAGATTATACTTGCTGACGAACCTACTGGCGCACTTGACTCTAAGACGAGTGTGGAGGTGATGGAACTGCTTAAGCGACTCAACGAGGATGAGAAAATGACAATTGTAGTGGTGACGCATGAAAGTGGTGTGGCAAATGAAACCAACAAAATTGTGCATATAAAGGATGGATTGATAGGAAAGATAGATAAAAATCTCGACCATCATGCAAGTCCGTTTGGTATTAATGGGGTAATGAAGTAATTCATAATAAACATCGTTGAACATTGTTTTACAATTTATAATTCATAATAGCATTGAGAGACATTATAGTTGAAATATGGTCTACTGTACGTAGAAATAAACTCCGCACTGCGCTTACTGGATTTGCTGTGGCGTGGGGCATTTTTATGCTTATCTTCCTGCTTGGCGCTGGCAACGGACTAATAAATGCCCAGTTGGCAAACTCTGAAAGGTTCATGGACAATTCTATGATGATTTTTGGTGGTCAGACATCAAAAGCGTACAACGGTTTCAAAGAGGGAAGGAAAATAACGTTGAGAGAAAAAGACCTCAATTCTACAAGACGTGATTTTAATAAGAATATTGATGAAGTGGGTGCGCAATTGCAGCAATCTGGTATTACAATCAGTCTGGGAGACAACTATGTGAGCAGTGGTTTGACAGGTGTATATCCTAACGAGGATGAAATTAACAAGATAGAAATGCTTTATGGCCGGTTTATCAATGAGGTGGACTTGCAACAATCGCGCAAAGTGATTGTCATCAGTGATGAACAGGTAAAGGAATTATGCCCTAAGGATGCAAGCTCTCTTATTGGACAATATGTGAAGATTGGTAATATCGCGTTTTGTGTTGTCGGAATATACAAGTCGGACAAAAGCCAGATGAATTCTGATGCCTATACAGCTTTCACAACAGTGCGTACTATGTATAATAAAGGTGATGAAGCCGGAAATATCGAGTTCTCTTTTCATGGTTTGAAGACACAGAAAGATAATGATGCTTTCGAAAAACAATATCGTGCAAAATTGAACAAGAATAATCATGCTGCCCCTGATGATGAAGAATCGGTTTGGATTTGGAACCGTTTCACTCAGGCCATGCAGATGAATACAGGTATCGGCATCATTCGCACGTCCCTATGGATAATAGGTTTGTTCACATTACTCAGTGGTATAGTGGGAGTGAGTAATATTATGCTAATAACGGTGAAGGAGCGTACGCGTGAATTCGGTATACGAAAGGCAATAGGTGCAAAACCGTCGTCTATACTTCGCCTAGTGATTGTAGAGAGCATTATAATCACCACTATCTTCGGATATGTTGGAATGGTACTTGGCATAGCTGCCAATGAGTATATGAATGCTACGGCAGGACAGATGAAGGTTGACACAGGACTGTTTCAGGCCACAATGTTCGTCAACCCTACTGTTGGATTTGATGTATGTATCGAGGCTACGCTGGTTATGGTAATTGCGGGGACAATCGCCGGATTTATACCGGCTCGCAAGGCGGCAAGGGTAAGGCCAATAGAGGCTTTGAGTGCTGAATAATTATAGTAAAGATATGAAAATAGACATAGATACATATTGCGAGATACTTGACACGCTCACGCGCAACAAGGCCAGAAGTTTTCTTACAGGTTTCGGCGTGTTTTGGGGAGTGTTCATGCTCGTGGCGCTTATCGGTGGTGGCAATGGATTGAAACAGTTGCTCCAAAGCAATTTCGAGGGCTTTGCCACTAACTCTGGTATGATTTGGGCGCAGCAGACCACGAAATCGTATAAGGGTTTGCGCAAGGGGCGCCAATGGAGTATGGTGTATATGGATGTGGAGCGGTTGCGTCAGCAGGTACCAGAATTGAGCACAGTTTCGCCAATGTTGTCTCATTGGGGTGCGCAGACAGTGTTTAAGGATAAGAAGAGCAATTGCAATGTGAAAGGTCTAATGCCCGATTACCAGAATGTTGAGGTCCCGAAATTGCTCTATGGCCGTTATATCAATGATATGGATATGAACCTGCGCCGCAAGGTGTGCGTGCTCGGCAAAAAGATATACAAGAATCTCTTCCCTGGCGGCGGTGATCCGTGTGGACAGATGATACGCTTGGATTCCACTTATTACAGTGTGATAGGTGTGGATTATAAGGCAGGAAACATGGATATCAACGGCAGGGCAGAGGAGAGTGTTGTCATTCCGTTGACGCTTATGCAACAGGAATATAATGTAGGTGATACGGTGCATCTTATATGCGTGACTGCAAAACCGGGCATAAAGATAAGTCAAATTTCAGACAAGATGCGAGCTGTGATTGCACGAGCTCATTATGTGGATCCAACAGACGAAAAGGGTATTATGGTTTTCAATACCGAGGTGTTGTTTGGTATGGTTGACAGTTTGTTTAGTGGTGTCAATTTCTTGATATGGCTTGTCGGTATCGGTACGTTGCTTGCTGGTGCTATTGGCGTGTCAAATATAATGATGGTAACGGTGCGTGAACGAACCACGGAGATAGGCATCCGTCGTGCTATCGGTGCCACGCCACGTAATATACTCGGACAGATAATCTCGGAGAGTATAATCCTCACGGCTGTAGCAGGCATGAGTGGAATACTCTTTGCGGTAATAATTCTGCAAATGCTTGAGGTGGGGAATACCACGGATGGCATTATGGCCGCTCACTTTCAGGTGGGATTTTGGACCGCTATTGGGGCTGTGATATTATTGAGCATTCTCGGAGTGATGGCTGGCCTTGCGCCTGCAGCACGTGCAATGAGCATTAAACCCGTTGATGCAATGAGAGACGAATAAAATAAAATGATATGATATGAAAAAGTATTTTAAATTTATCATTGCAGGTTTGATTGCCCTGATATTTATTGGGACATTCGTTTTCCTGTGGATCAAGTCACAACCGCAACCTGTGGCTTATGAGGAGTTCTCTCCCAAAGTGACTGACTTAAAAAAGTCTACTGTCGTTACTGGTAAAATTGAGCCACGTAATGAGGTGAATGTGAAGCCGCAAATATCTGGCATCATCACCCAACTGACGAAACAGGCTGGTGATTATGTGCAGCAGGGTGAGGTAATTGCAAAGGTTAAGGTGATACCTGATATGAGCCAACTTAGTAGTGCTGAGGCTCGTGTGCGTTTGGCAAATATTAACGTGGCGCAGTCCAAAGTTAATTATAATAGAGAAAAAGAACTGTATGACAAGGGGCTGGTCTCTGCTGATGAATATGATAAAATACATCAGACTTATAAGCAAGCCATTGAGGAAGTTTCTGCTGCAGAGGATAATTTGGAAGTTGTTCGCGATGGTGTGTCAAAGAGCAATGCGAATGCTAGTTCAACCCTCATCCGCAGCACCATTACTGGTGTTATTCTCAATGTCCCGGTCAAGGTGGGTAATAGCGTAATTCTTTCCAATACGTTTAATGATGGTACCACGATTGCCAGTGTTGCAAATATGAATGATCTCATATTCCGTGGCAATATCGATGAGACTGAGGTGGGACAGTTGGTGACGGGTATGCCGATGAAAATAACTATTGGGGCATTACAGAATATGCACTTCGATGCATCATTGGAGTATATTAGTCCAAAAGCAGTTGAAAGCAATGGTGCCAACCAGTTTGAGATAAAGGCTGCTGTTTCTGTTGCCAAAAGTAGTCATATACGTAGTGGATACAGTGCCAATGCGGAAATTGTATTGGCTGCTGCCAACCATGTTCTATCTGTCCCAGAGAGTTCCATCGAGTTTAGTGGCAATGATACATATGTGTATGTGATAAAGGGTAGTGGTGAGAAAAAGACTTATGAGCGTCGTAAAGTCACTACCGGTTTGAGTGACGGTATAAACATTGAAGTAAAGAGTGGCATTACCGCCAAAGACAAAATTCGTGGTCCAAAGATAGTTAAGGACACAGAGAGTAGTGATAAATAAATAAAAGCGTGCTAATTAGCACGCTTTTATTATTTTATAAGAACTTTCTTTCCATTATTTATATATACTCCAGGATGTTTGGGCTTACTCACCTTGCTGCCAGAAATTTGGTACCATGAATCATCTTTCGTTTCTGTTGATGTATGTATTGTGGAAACGTCTGTAGGTGACAGGAAATTTTTTAGTTCTGATAATGCCGGTGTGGCACGTCCTGTTCTACTGTCAAACAATGGAGCATTGTACCATCCAGATAGAGAAGTGCCTTTAGCGTTATATTCCATCCACCACCAGAATAATCCGTTTACCTTGCTGTGCTTATTAAGCAATGTTATGAGGTCATCGGTAAATGCTTTCTGTCCAGCATCGGAGTAAGCATAAGTTCCACTGTAGTCGTATGTGGTGCCCGGCACAGTCCATGCATAAGGATAGCCCGTTTCTACAATCATAATATTTTTGCTGTATTTGTTTTCAAGAGAGGTTAATGCGGTTTCCAATATATTCAGCGCGCCGTGAAAATAAGGGTAGTAACTTAAGCCGATAATATCGTAATCCACCTTTGCTGAGTTTATTTGATCATAGAAGCCAGTGAGTACGTCAGGTTGTGCTGTCCTCTCTGTATGGATAATAATCTTTGCATTAGGACACACCTCACGGCATGCTTTTGTGGCATTAGTCAGCAAGGTAGTTAGATAATTCCAGTTGGAAGTGCTACTGATAAAACATTTCTTCAGTGCTGAAGACGATGTGGTGGGGGTTCCCCAAAGCATTCCATAACTGATTTCGTTACCCGTTTGTATGAAATCTGGTGTAGCTCCAGCCGCGACAAGATCAGTGAGCACATCCTTAGTGTAAACATAAATTTTGGTGTATATGTCGGCATCTGACAGATTTGCCCACCCTGCTGGTGTCCACTGCTTTGCAGGGTCTGCCCACGTATCTGAATAATGGAAGTCGAGCATGAGCTTAAGCCCGGCATCCTTGATGCGTTTGCCAAGGGCTTTTACCAATTCAATATCCTGACAAACATTTTCATCGGTTATAGTTTTACCTGAGTTGTTCGGATCTGTTGTTGTCTTGTTGGGATTTACAAACAAACGAACACGCATAGTGTTCATACCTTGTTCGCTAAAGAAAGTCAGAGGACTGGTAATCGTGTTGCCACTGTTGTCGTAATACGTGGCACCACTATCTTCATATTTCGTTAGCATTGAGATATCTCCACCAATATATTTTTGCGCGAATGAATTCAATGATACCGTGCATAGCAGTAGAGCAATTATTGTTATTCTAGGTTTCATATCTGGCTTGATTTTTATTTGTCATTGCAGCAAAGTTAGTACATTTCCTAAATAATAGGTCATCTATATCTATTAGTATTTATATGTTATCACATCTTTGCTAGTATAAAAACAATAATGAATAAATAACGGTTCAAACCATTCTTTATTCATTATCTTTTTCCTAAAATTCCACTATCAATGTCTGACGTGGACTCAACGTAATGTCTTTTCCTAAATACACTTTTCCACCTGTGATCACATCATTTGCCTGCTGGACATCACCAATAATTTCAGCATAGCGGCTTACTTGCATCGTTGCCGGTTCGCTCGTGCCGTTTAAAATTGTCAGCGATGAGCGCCCTTGATATTGGCGGGCTATTACATAAACGCCCTTATAAGGGATGAACTGTATTTGCTTTCCTTTGGTTATCAGTTCATTGCCTAGACGCCAATGCAACAGTTTACTTACCCAGTTGAACATCGTGTTCTCTGCACTGGTACGCCCTTCGGCGGTAAAAGCATTATGCTCGTCGCCAGGAAAACCACCAGGGAAATCCTTACGTACATTGCCATCTGAACCGGCCTTGGTCCCATTCATCAGAATTTCTGTGCCATAATACAACTGTGGAGTACGGTTCATTGTAAGCAACATTCCTAATGCCTGTTTTAATGCAAGCGTGTCCTTGCCATCACCAAGGAATCGATCTGTATCATGATTTTCTATGAAGGCCATCACATTGGATGGTTTTGGATAGAGATAGTCGTAAACCAGACTGTTATATATCCGGTTTAGTCCGTTCCACCACGCATCAGTCTCCTCTTTCTTTGCCATATTCAATTTGTCAAAGAAGCTAAAGTCCATCACTGTCTTCAGATAACTGTTCTTTTCACTCAGTTTGGAATCCTTTTGCCATGCTGCAGTATAGGCGGGTTCTGTGACCCATGTCTCTCCCACCACATTGTAGTTGGGGTATTCCTTATCTAATGTCTTCAGCCATTGTGCCATGGCATCACGGTCGGCATAAGGATACGTGTCCATGCGAATGCCGTCAATGCCTACGGTCTCAATCCACCACTCACTGTTCTGGATGAGATATTTTATTACGTGCGGGTTGCGTTGGTTCAGGTCTGGCATACTGGGGACAAACCATCCATCAACAGTCTCGCTCAAATCCACCTTGGATGCATAGGTATCGAGCACAGGTGTAAGCTTATAACTGGTTTGAAAATATTTATTTTTGTAATCCGGACGATTAAACCAATCCTTGCTAGGCATGTCATTCAACCAAGGATGATAGTCACCGCAATGATTGAAAATCATATCCATCACTACTTTCAAACCTTTTTGATGAGCCTCTGCAATTAGTTGTTTGTACTCGGCATTAGTGCCGAAACGTGGGTCCACGCGATAATAATTGGTGGTTGCATAGCCGTGATAAGTGCTATAACCGTTGTTGTCAGGAGAATTGTTCTCCAGAACAGGAGTAAACCAAAGTGCTGTCACGCCTAACTGAGAGAAATAATCCAAATGCTGGCGTATGCCTTCCAGATCGCCACCATGACGAAGACTGGGCTGTGTGCGGTTGTTTTTGTAGGCATTCATTCCCTTTATTTGGTCGTTTTTTTCACTGCCACTGGCAAATCTGTCGGGCATTAACATGTACAATACGTCGGCATTGGTGAATCCCTTGTGCTCTGCCCCTGTCATTGCACGGTTTTTAAGAACATACTTTACCTTGGTGTTACTTCTGTTGTTCTTGATGTTCAATGTCATGACTCCGGCTTTCGCACCTTCCAAATTGAGATAGACAAGAAGATAGTTGGGAGAGTCTAATCTGACGATACTATCTACCCGAATATTAGGATAATCAGTAGAAATGTCAGCCGTTCGCATGTCTTTTCCGTATATCATCAATTGAAGAGATGCGTCTTTCATCCCCACATACCAGTCGGTTGGTTCTATTTTATCAATCTTAACTGCCGCCTTTATGAATAAAGCACTTATAAGTAAACTTAATAACAAAATGGATTTCTTCATATCTTGATTATTTTAATTGTGCAAAATCAGCGCGGATTGCCCGTCTACAAGTATTTTCCCGCCATTTATCTGTTCTAGGCCATTCTCATTAATGACCCCATCGCAGCAAACGACGGTATATTTTCCATCCGGTATCTCTACCTCTTTTGAGTCTTTGTTACCGTTTAGGATGACTATTATGTCTTTCCAAACATCACCACCAGCATTGTCCGTAAGAGTGAAAGCGACTGTGCAAGACGGCGAAGTAATAAACTTTAAACATTTTCTAACATTATTCGCTGTATTTAAACGGAATGCAGGATGATTCTTGCGGAGTTGTATCAAGTTCTTGTAGTATTTGAACACCTGTGGATATCGCTGCAGATTGTTCCAATCTAAATGATTGATTGAGTCTGGAGAATTAAAACTATTGTGTACACCTTTCTTTCCCCTCAGCATTTCTTCACCACAAAGGATGAATGGAACGCCCTGAGAAGTGAACACTGCTGTCTGTGCAAGCTCGTCCAATTTGATAATTTCATCTTCTGTAATTCCCGGGATACTTTCTTTGAGGCGATCAACCAAACACATATCGTCGTGGCAACTGACATAGCTGATCTGCTGTGTGGGTTCATCAGCCCACGGCGCCTTGCTGTAATTAATCATAGAATATGCTATCTGCGGATGCTGGATAGCACCAACGATGCCAAACTTCAGACTTTCCTCTTCGCCTGGAATGCCAGCAAGAAAAGCACCCTTGTGATTGTCATTAAATGGTCCGCGCAGTGCATCGCGCATATCATCAGAGAATGCGGCGATACCTGGCATTTGCTGCATATTTGCTTTCATAGCCAATTTTTCCTTTGGATATGCGCATTGCCCGGCGCTCCATCCCTCTCCATATATAAATATGCCGGGGTCTATCTTGTTAACCTCTGCACGTATTTGGTTCATCGTTTCAATATCATGCACTCCCATTAGATCGAAACGGAATCCGTCAATATGATATTCATCAATCCAGTATTTCACCGATTCAATCATAAATTTGCGCATCATTGCCTTTTCTGATGCTGTCTCATTATTACAGCCCGAGCCATTAGAATACTTCCCATTAGCCTCTTTGCGATAGAAATAATCAGGGTACGTGAGTTGGAAGTTACTGCTATCAATATTGAATGTATGATTATATACAACATCCAAAATTACTCTAATGCCTGCTTGGTGCAAAGCCTGTACCATCTCCTTGAATTCCTTGATACGCGTAATCGGATTATACGGGTTAGTTGAATAAGAACCTTCAGGCACATTGTAATTCACGGGATCATATCCCCAGTTATATTGTGGCTTGTCAAGTTTTGTCTCATCTACAGATGCATAATCGAAAGAAGGCAGAATATGAATAGCATTAATGCCGAGCTCTTTCAAATAATTGATAGCTTTCTTTTCTGTCAAAGCTAAGAACTTGCCCTTGTGCTCAATGCCAGATGAGGCATCAATGGAAAAGTCGCGATGATGCAACTCATATATTACAAGGTCTGCAGGAGACTTTATGGTAAGACGTACATCTTTTCCCCATCCATCCGGATTGCTTTCATTCATATCTATAATGGCACCGCGCTTTCCATTCACGCCCACTGCCTTGGCAAAGATGCCGGGGGTATCATGCCAATTTTTCTTATCCCCGGAGATGTCAAAAGAATAGAACTTACCATTAAGGTTTCCTTTTACAACTGTTGTCCATTGATTCTCATCAGTGAGCTTCATTTTGACAGTACGCAAAGGCTTTCCTCCCAATCCGTCATTGTATATTCTAACGACAACCTTCTTTGCACTGTTGGGTGCAAAGAGTTGGAATGATGACATCTGAGGAGTATAGGTCATTTCCTTAAACTGTTGTGCGTCTGCACTTTGAAAAACAGACAATGCTAGCAGGCTTGTAATTATCAGATTTTTAGTAATCATGCTATTATATATTATTCGGGAAGGGTAATGCCTAAATATTTCCGAAATGTAGAGACGAGGCGCCCCCGTCTCTGTTTTATGGAAATGTTTCAGGCACGTCATATCATTTCTTAGCAATCAGCGAAATGGCAAAACCACCGCCACGTGCTTCTTTTATCAATTTCAGAGAGTCACCTTTTCTTATTGTGCGATGAGAGATGGTGTATGCTTTCGGATTTTTCTCAAAATCTGCATTCTTTGCATCCGTATAGATCGTGCAGTCATATTTCTTGCCTTTGTCGAGGAAGTCAAACTTGATGCTTGCCACATGTCCGTCGGCGTCACATTTGCCACCAACAAACCAGTTGTCAGTTCCCTTTGCCTTGCGTGCTACCGTAATATACTTTGCAGGCTCTGCCTCCAGATATTTTGAGTCATCCCAATCTACAGCCACATCACGAATAAACTGGAATGCGTCATCATATTTGGCATAATTTTCAGGCAGGTCGGCTGCCATCTGCAGTGGACTGTACATTACAAGATAAAGTGCCAACTGTCCGCACAATGTGGTGTGAACAAATGAAGTGTTATTGCTCCAGTTCTTGAGTTGTGTCTCAAAGATGCCTGGTGTATAGTCCATCGGTCCACCCTGCAAACGTGTAAATGGTAAAATCACCGTGTGGTATGGCGTGCTTCCACCGAATGCCTCGTATTCCGTTCCGCGTGCACTCTCATTGCCCACAAGGTTAGGATATGTGCGACACAGGCCTGTAGGACGGGTCGCCTCATGAGCATTCAGCATGATATGATGTTTGGCAGCCTCTTGCAGACAATAGAGGTAATGATTGTTCATAAACTGGCCATAATGATATTCGCCACGGGGAATGATATCTCCCACATAACCACTCTTCACTGCATCATAGCCATATTTGTTCATTAGCGTGTAAGCCTCCTCAAGATGACGCTCGTAATTGATGGCTGAAGCCGATGTTTCGTGATGCATCATCAGCTTCACTCCCTTGGAGTGCGCATATTCATTAAGCATTTTAATGTCAAAATCAGGATACGGAGTGACAAAATCGAAAACGTCAAACTTGCTGTGTCCTACCCAGTCTTCCCATCCTTCATTCCATCCTTCAACAAGAACTTCCGAAAGTCCGTTCTTTGCAGCGAAGTCGATATACTTCTTGACTTCTGTATTGTTTGCCCCATGTGTGCTATTTGGCTTGCACTTAGCATAATCGGTAACTCCAAGATGCACTGAAGGATAGTCGTTGGTATAGCTCCATGAGTTCTTTCCAACAATCATCTCCCACCAAACGCCACAGTATTTTATAGGGTGAATCCAAGATGTGTCTTCCAGCTTGCAAGGCTCATTCAGGTTTAATACGAGCTTGGCAGAAAGCATTTCGCATGCGTCATCGCTCACCAAGACAGTACGCCACGGCGTATCGAAAGGAGTTTGAATGTATCCCTTAAGCCCCTGGGCATCAGGTGTAAGCCATGATTCGAATGTCATTGTCTTGTCATCCAGATTCAAGTGCATCGTAGGATAGTTGACACAGGCGGCTTCATGGATGTTGATATAAAGCCCGTCTGCTGTTTTAAGTTGCAACGCTGTCTGCACACCCGTTGGCGAGAATGTAGTCTGCGAAGAGTTGTCTGTGATAGCCGACTTCATAAGTCCGCGGATTTCAGACATCTTTGATATTACGGTCTCATACTCCTGTGTGTCATAATCTCCCGGAATCCAATAGGCAGTGTGGTCTCCAGCCATAGCAAACTGTGTGTGCTCCTCTTTTATGATGAAATAGTTCAATTCATTCTGCTGAGGAAACTCATAACGCAATCCCAAGCCATAATCGTAGACACGGAATCGGATGATGATATTCCGCTTGGTGGTAGGCTGATTCAATGTTACAGCCAACTCATTGTAATGATTGCGTATGGTGGACGTCTCGCCCCAAACAGGTTTCCACGTATCGTCAAAAGTACTCGTTTTTGAGTCTGTAATCTGAAAACCATTCATCAGGTCGGTCTCTTCCATACCCATGCTGGCATGTTTGTTTTTGGCAAGTTCCAGTCCCAAGTGACTTGGTTTCAAAACTACCTTCCCCTTGTATGTCATTTCGTAGGTAGGGCAGCCACTCTGAAGGTAAAACTTCATTACCACATTACCGTCAGGTGACTTTGCTTCTTGAGCCATTGCCATCAGCGGTAACAGCATCAATGCGAATAGATTGATAATTCTTTTCATCTTAATTTGTTTATTATTCTATATTGAGATTCTAATCATGATAGCAACTACCTATTTGCGTCCGCTCTGGGATACCAATACAGCCACATTCTCACAGAAGTCCTTATTCGCTTGCAAGTCTTCGATATTGATGTGCATGCGATAGCGCCAATAATTTTTTGGATTTGCTGGGATATTGATACGCTCAGCATTCTGGTCGGCCAGGCGCAGCTTCTCGTCTATTGAGAGCCAGTCCTGAATGCTCAATATGCAAAGCATTGACGGTGAGGTGAGGTGCCGCGAGATGATATCGCGGGCCAGCCAACCTGGCAGGGGATGAGGAGCGGCTCCGCCACGGTAAAGCATGGTGTTGTAGTATTCTTGAGTGCGCTCAATGTTCTCATCCCACCATTGGCGCAGTGTCGGCATGTCATGGCTGCTGATTGTACATACAGAACGGTAAGGATTGCGCGACAGATGACCGAAGCGAACCTTTGGATCTTTCGGCATCGATTGCAGTTCGAGACTCAGAATTCGTAACTCGTTCGTCACCCACGCTACGCAATCTGGCACCATACCCAAGTCCTCGGCACATACCAACATGCGCGTGGCCTGTACCAGTATAGGTAGTTTCTTCATCGCCTCATAGTACCAGAACTGGTTGTTTCGGCGATAATAGTAATCATTGTATATACGGTTGAACACCGTCTTGTCGCCGTCATAAAGAGATTGGAAGATGAAATCGAACTGCACGGATATGCGCGGATGGAACTTGTTCTCATCCTTACGGTCGCGCACGAAGAGTACATCACTTATCAGCGAATAAAGTCCGTCACGAATCCATATGTCCTTATCTGTGGTCCTGCCAATAAATGCGGTTTCAACCTTGCGTTGCGTGTCGTATTCGGGCCTCATGCAATACATGTCGTCATGCGTGTGCTCGACATATTTCTCGCGCACCTCATCGGCATGCTCCCCAAATACACGGTCTAGTACCCAGTCGGCAATAAACGGCTTCGTAAAAAGTTCCTCTTGGAAGTGTAGCCCATAAGACTCTATTTCCTCACGAGTCAAACCCAATGACGGGGAAAACTGTCCCAGCAATCCGTGAACCGACTCTATTGGTATCTCCCAAATGCGGAAGAAACCCAGTACATGGTCTATACGGTAGGCATCAAAAAACTTGGACATGTTTTGGAAACGTCGCACCCACCATGCACAACCGTCCTTCAGCATAGCGTCCCAATTGTATGTGGGGAAGCCCCAGTTCTGGCCGTTCATTGAGAAATCATCCGGCGGAGCACCTGCCTGACTGTTAAGATTGAAGTATTCCGGTTCCATCCACACGTCGCAACCATTGCGGTTAACGCCGATTGGGATATCACCCTTTAATATAACACCACGCTTTCGGGCATGCTCATGAGCCGCTTGCATCTGCGTGTTGAGGATATATTGTACGAAATAATAAAACTCCACCTCTTTGTAAGCTTTGTTAGCTGGCGATGACAGTGCCTTGCGGTCGGACTCGTCCCATGTGTTGTGGTTGGGCCAGGTGGCAAATTCTGCCGTGCCATATGTGTCACGCAAATGACAGTATTGGGCATAAGGAACCAGCCATGTTGCCGATTCCTTGAAGAATGTCTTAAATTCAGCCGACTTCATTACCGTGGTTTTCTCTTGTTCGAATATCAACCTCAGATATTCATCTTTGGCGTTGTTCACACGCTCATAGTCTATTTGCCCTAATTCGTTCAGTTCCTTGCGTAATGCCTCGAACGTTTTCTTTGTCTCGGCATCTTTCAATTCGGGCAACTGGGTGAGGTCGGCATATTGTGGATGAATGGCAAAGATACTGATGCAGCTATACGGATAAGAATCTGTCCATGTGTGGGTCGTGGTCGTGTCATTGATTGGAAGCACTTGCAGCACACGTTGGTTGGTGTGCGACACAAAATCTATCATCTTCTTCAAATCACCAAAGTCTCCTATACCAAAACTGGCTTTTGAGCGCAAGGAGAAAATTGGGACAAGAGTTCCTGCTAGTTTGGCATTATATATTGGGAAAAATGCTTGATGGAAATTGTATACACAGACTTCGCCATCTTTCATCTTCGGTACTTCTGCCGTGCGGTTAAGCCCTGTCTCCCACATCAGCGAATCTCCATTCTTTTCATCTATGGCGATAAACTTAAATTCCATTCCCCCGCTTTCAAAAGCAGAGGCGTCTATGTCTGCCATCCATTCATTGAAATTGTGTTCGTACATGGGAATAGATTCTTGTATATTCCATTCACCCAGACCTGAACCTGAACCTACGATTGCCAGGCGTTGGCCAGAGTTAAGTTGAGGGGCACGAACAATCAATCGTAACGTCCTGGCATATTCCACGGGTTTAATCTCTGGAAAATTACGATGATTCACGCAGTCAGTAAATGCAGAACTATACAGATATGTATCTTCAGGGGTGTCAAGCCAATAATCATAAATGGTATAGTCGGTGGCATTGATGGGAGTTAGCTCCAGCCTATGGGCAATAGTCAACCATTCGTGGCGCTTCTCCTTGCCAGCCTTGTTTACGCTGTAATAATAGTCAAGCGTTTTTGCATTTTCTGATGATATTTTTATTTGGCACAGCCAATGGATCCCGTCTGTGGTCTCCATCTTATTCTTGGAGGAAGTAGTACCCCCACCCTTATTTGCTGTTATGACATTGATGACGATTCCTTCGTCAAAAAGAGTCTTATACTCAATGTTGAAATATATATTCATAGTAAAATGATTAATAAATTTGCCGTAAAGTTAGCAATATTTATTAAACATTGTTTGAGAGATATACACAAAATAAAGAAATCGTTGTGCAATCGTTTGCACAAGTGTGTTTACAGTTTTATTACTAATGCCAGTCCGTCTGCGGACACAGTCACATTATACTTGCTTCGTTCGCCCGTTATGAGGTCACCGAACCAGTATCCGGCCTCTGTTCCAAGTATTCCAATACCGGCACCAACCATTACGTCTCCCCAATGGTGGCGGTTGCGGCGTATGCGGTCGATCGCAGTGAGTGTGGCCACGCCATATCCAGCCACGCTTATCCATGGCGATACATGCCTGTATTCTTTGTCAAGCACTGTGGCACCGGCGAAGGCTACGGCTGCGTGTCCTGACGGGAACGACTCATTGTCGGTTCCATCGGGGCGCATCTCATGTATGGTATGTTTTAATGAATATGTCACTCCAGTAGAAATGGCATAAGACGCAACGACATTCACCATCAATCGTTTCCATGAACTTGCGCTCTCGACGCCACACGTTTTCAAAGTGATAACAGACGCAATGGGCACAAACCTAAGATAGTTGTCTATACCGTCACCATGATACGCCTTGTCTTGTGCAGTGCAACTGAGCGGCAGCATGCACAAGAATATAATAAGGTGGAAATGTTTCATACAGCTGTAAAGTTAAGCATTTTATTTTATATAATGAATGAAATGGCATGATAAATATGCACACAGGCAGTTTTTAATCACGCGTTGGCAGAATTTTGTTGGTGTATTTTTGTTCTGTTCTGTTGGCTCGTGGCTAATGCTGTTAATATATTGAATAATGTTTTGCGTACTTATTTTTCCTGCTATCCAGGCAAATATTCCATTTGTATTTTATTCTTGTCAATGAATCAAAAAAGTTTACAACAACCCCTAAAATGCAGACCGTATTTTAAAAAAGTTTCCCTGCGGTCACAAATACGCGATTCTAGGGCAATATTGCAATGTGCTGACATTCAGCATGTTAACATTTTACATTAAAATGTTAACCCTGCAATGCGTTACAAATGATGCCATTTTGACCTTCACCTAACCATTAAACGCATTGCAAGTAACGGTTGAATGCAAATCAAGTAACCGTTACTTGCATCTCCCAGAGGCGTAAATTGCAAAATAGGAGCATTTTTGCCACGTATTTATATTCCCTTTCCGGTTTTATTTTTCTAGATTGTCACTTTCTGAGAGCTAGATTCAACTCGTAAGTGCAACACTTTTTGGTGAACAATAGTTTACAAAACTATGAAAAAACCGAAGTGATGCCCTGCAGTGACGTAGGGCGATATTCTACTTTTCACGGATAATAGAGACACTCAGTGCCCCTGCGATTAGCAACGCTCCAGCCACGATCATCATATTGCTCTGCACACTGCCTACAAGACCTAGGATAATACCTCCAAGGGCTGCCGCCACAATTTGCGGAATGCAAATCGTGCCATTGAAAAGTCCAAGATACACACCCATGTGACCATATCCCTGCAAGGCATTGGTAACAAGAGCGAACGGCATAGCAAGCATTGCTGCCCAGGCGCAACCGATAAGTAAGAAAGGTAAGAAAAGCACATACTCGTTGTGGATAAATGGAATCATGGCAAATCCGATACCACCGAGTACCAAACTCATGGCATAAGCCATCTTGACGTGTTTGAACTGTGGCAGTACTAAAGCCCAAGCCACACTGCCTACAGCCTGAATGGCAAACAATATACCAACCCAGTTGCCTGCTGCCTGATAACCTGTGGATGCCACATCTGTGGTGCCCCAACAAGTGTCGGCAATGGTCCCGTTGGTATAGGTCCACATATACATGAAAGAGGCCCAGCAGAAAAACTGTACCAATCCCACTTTCCAGAATGTGGTTGGAGCATTCTTCAACAATTGTAAGAAGTTTACCTTCTCTTCATCAAGCGGTTTGTCCAAACCGTTATACTCAGCATATTCCTGCGGATTCCACTCCTTTACCTTCATCGTAGTATATATCACACATAATATGAGGATTGCGGCACCAATATAGAAACTGTAAATCACAGAGTCGGGTATCACGCCGCGTGGGGCCACATTGCTGATGCCGAGAAATGTGAAGAAAAATGGGAATATGTATCCCACAAGCGAACCTGCATTGCAGAGGAAGCTCTGTATGGAATAGGCCAGTGCTTTCTGTTTCTCATTCACCATGTCGCCTACTAGCATTTTGAACGGCTGCATCGCCATGTTGATACTGGTGTCGAGAAACATTAGCGATATCACTCCGAATACCATCGCAGTGCTCACTGCCATGCCCAAAGAACCAGCATTCGGCAACAGGAACATCACAAGCACTGCCACTGCCGCACCGATAAACAGATAAGGTATCCGCCGACCGAAACGGCACCATGTTTTGTCACTCAATGTACCAACAATTGGCTGGACCAATATGCCCATAAGCGGCGGTAATATCCAGAAGTAACTCAAATGGTGTGGATCGGCACCCAGTGTTGCGAAAATCCGGGCAATATTCGCACTCTGCAATGCATAAGCTATTTGAACGCCAAAAAATCCGAAACTCAGATTCCAGAGTTTCATGAAACTTAAATCAGGTTTTGTTTTCATCATTATTGTAAGCTGTTTAGATCTTTATTTATAAATCATTGTCAATGAAGGGATAAAAATGCCGTGCATGAATTCTGCGAAGGGGGCGTCATTCTTTAATTTTTTAATTTTTCCCTTACCTTGTCGTTCCTCTCAATACGAGTTTTGTCCTTACCACCCTGCGCTCTATCTTGTCTTTGGGTAACACGCCCTCCACCTGGTTGATTAGTATATTGGCTGCCTCTTCGCCCACACGTGTACCATGTTGCTCCACCGTGGTGAGCATCGGATCACATGCAATGGCTCGCTGGCCATTGGTAAATCCGCAAATACTAATGTCTTGTGGCACGCGAAACCCCATGCGCTTGGCAGTATAAAGAACACCTATCGCTGTATCATCGTTTACGGCAAAGAATGCGTCTGGAATAATTTCCTGTTGCAATATCTCCGGCGTGATAGCCTCGGCATCACCACGGTTATCACAAAAGCGCACATAATTTTCATCTATCTTAAGGCCGTTTTTCAGTAACGCATCCTTGTAACCATTGTATCTGTTCTTTGAAATCTCCAAACTCATCGACGCCCCATAGAAAGCGATGCGCCTGCAACCCGTCTCGATGAGGTGGGTCACAGCATTAAACGCGCCTGTATAGTCATCCACCACCACACGGCTTGCCTCCACACCTGTGCATATACGATCATAGAAAACTAGTGGAATGCCATTGTCTACCAATTTGCGGAAATGGTCATATACCAAAGTGTCTTTAGCCTGCGAGACAATTACGCCACACACTTTATTCTTATAGAACTGTTGGCAAATTTTCTCCTCACGCTCATACTTCTCATTACTCTGAGCCACCACCATCTGATAGCCACGGGCAAAGGCCTCTTCCTCAATACCACTGAGAATGGTAGAAAAATAATAGTGCACCAACTGTGGCACAATTACACCTATAATCTTGGTGGAACGCACGCGTACGTGGCGCAACTGCTCTCCTATTATATTGGGGAAGAAGTTGTGTTCACGTGCAAAAGCCTGAATTTCCTCACGGCGGTCATGGCTTATACGCTTGTTGTCATTCAGTGCCCGCGAAACTGTGGCAACAGATATGCCAAACTCACGTGCAATATCTTTCATCGTTATAGGAGCAGACTCTTTCATGGTTAGTATTTTATTTCGACGCAAATATATATAAAACCTATTAATATTGCGCTCGTACCTAATTATTTACTTTATATTTCTTTGCGCAATCGATTGCACATCATAAATAACGTTTTTATGCCAAAAAAAGTACAACGTTGCACTAATAAACCTAAATTTGCAACGTGAAAAGTGCGGAATTGTATGCACAAACATGAAAACAACAACTATTCACTCATGATCAAATGACCTAATGGCAAGAACTGCAAAATCTATCCCCAATTTATATATCCACCTAAATATAGAAATTAACATTTATGACAAATAACGTTAACTTTAAAAAAAGCAAAATGATGAAGCAGGTAAAATTTACAATGCCTCTAAGAATGCTCGCATTGATATGTGGGCTAATTCTTACAGTCAGCGCCTTTGCACAGCAAATTACTGTCAATGGCCATGTTAAGGATGCTACCGGCGAACCAGTCATCGGCGCAACAGTCCGTATTGCGGGCCAGCAGGGCGGTGTGGTGAGCGACCTCGACGGAAACTTCCAGATCAAAGCTAACCAGGGTGCCAATCTTGAGATATCCTATATCGGATATCAGACAGCAACTGTTGCAGCTGCAGCCAATGTAACTGTGACAATGCTTGACGAAGCAGCCAAATCTCTCAATGAAGTCGTTGTAATCGGTTACGGTGTGGTAAAGAAATCAGACTTGACCGGTTCTGTTACAGCATTAAAACCAGACAGCAAGAACAAAGGTGTTGTGGTCAATCCACAAGACATGATTGCCGGTAAAATTGCAGGTGTGAACGTAATAAGTAATGACGGTACCCCAGGTGGTGGCGCGCAAATCCGTGTTCGTGGCGGTTCTTCTCTGAATGCCAGCAATGACCCGTTGATTGTAATCGACGGTGTGGCCATGGATAACCAAGGTGTGAAGGGACTTTCGAATCCACTTTCGATGATTAACCCTCAGGATATCGAGAGTTTCAATGTTCTGAAAGACGCCTCTGCAACCGCCATCTACGGTTCTCGTGGTTCTAACGGTGTAATCATTATTACCACTAAGAAAGGCCGCAAAGGACAGGCTCCGCAGGTCTCTTTTGCTACAAGTACAACAGTCAGTATGAAGAAAAAGACCATAGATGTAATGGACGGTGACGAGTATCGCAGTTTCATCAAAAAAATGTTTGGTGAGAATAGCGATGCATACAATGCATTGGGTACAGCAAATACGAACTGGCAGGATGAAATCTATCGCACAGCGATCAGCAATGATGACAATATTACTATTGCCGGCTCACTCAACAATCTTCCCTATCGTGTATCTTTAGGCTACACTAACCAGCAAGGCATTTTAAAGACTTCCGGTTTCCAACGTTTTACAGGTTCTGTAAATATCAATCCGTGTCTGTTGGATGACCACCTTACATTAAACTTGAATGCAAAGGGAATGTATGCACATTCCACCTATGCTGATACCGGTGCTGTGGGTGCAGCTATGTTGATGGATCCCACACAAAGTCCATATTCGTATACATCTGCTTATCACAAAAATTTGTTAGGTAATAATATTAATCAGACTTTGAGCAATTTCGGCGGATATTTTGAATGGCCGCAGGCTGGTGCGTATGGCGACCCTTCTTGGCCATATACATGGAACAATCTTGCTACAAAGAATCCTCTGGCAATGCTGAATGAGCTTAGTGAGTCTGCTTACAGCCGCTCATTCATAGGTAGCGCTGATATCGACTATAAGGTTCACGGGTTCGAAGACTTGCGTCTGCATGTCACTCTTGGTGCGGACATCTCTAAGGGTACTCAATACAGGGATGCTTCCTCTGCCGCTCCACAATACATATATTATGGTTCACATGGTTCGGAAAGTATCTTGAAACGCAACCTCACACTGAGTGCGTATGCGCAATACTATCATGATTTCAATGACAAGTACAAAAACCATTTCGACATTATGGGCGGTTACGAGTGGCAACACTTCTGGCGCAGTCAAAACAACGACTATGTAGGAATGTATCCTTCTACAAATACAGCGCATCCAAATGCGGAATATCCTCATACTCCTTACGCATACAAAACTGAGAACTATTTGGTTTCATTTTTCGGACGCGCCAACTGGAGTCTTATGGACCGTTACTATGTTACGGCCACAGTTCGTGACGACGGGTCTTCACGATTCCAAGACCACTGGTCTGTCTTCCCTTCATTCGCGTTTGCTTGGAAGATAAAGGATGAAAATAAGTTCCGCGAAATCAATTGGCTTTCTGACCTCAAGCTACGCTTAGGCTGGGGTATGACAGGCCAGCAAGACGTGAACAATGACTATGCTTGGATTCCAACATACTCAAAGAGTACAGGTACAAACGGTTTCTATCCATTGATTGGCGACGGTACGCTTTATCGTCCTAACAACTGGACACCCGCCTTGAAATGGGAAACTACGACTACATATAATGTCGGTCTGGACTGGGGCATCTTGAACCAACGCTTGAGCGGTAGTGTGGACTGGTATTTTCGTGAGACGACAGACCTGCTGAACTATGCACCGACAAAGGCTCTTTCCGCATTTAGAAATCAGGCATGGCAGAATATTGGCTCTCTGACCAATTCTGGTGTCGAGGTTTCATTAGACTGGAAAGCAGTTCAGGCAAATGATTTCTATTGGACCCTGAATTACAACTTTACATACAACCACAATAAGATAACCGACCTTAGTGGTGTTTCTTCTGATGGTAGCCCTGTACCAAATACAAACGTTAAAATAGGTACAGACAAGTATCTGGAATATAACCAAGTAGGACAGCCGATGAATTCATTCTATATGTACCAACAGGTTTATGATAAGAATGGCAAGGCTATTGAAGGCGTGGTCGTAGACCGCAATGGTGACGGACAGATAACCGCAGCTGACAGATATTTCTACAAGAGTCCGGCTGCACCTGTCACAATGGGTATGGCTTCACGCATGGAATATAAGGGATGGGATTTCGGTTTCTCTCTCCGTGCAAGTCTTGGAAATTATGCATTCAGCAATATAGAGTCTGGACAGGCTAACGTAAGTCCTACGGCTATTTGGACATCAACAAATTTCTTGACCAACCGTCCGATAGCTGCCCTTGCAGACAACTGGCAGACTTGGGGTGTTTCAACACTACTTTCTGACAGATATGTGCACAACGCATCATTCTTGAAGTGTGACAACATCACACTTGGATACAGTTTTCTTAAAATAGGGGGTTGGCATGGTATCAGTGGACGTTTATATGCCACTGCATCAAATGTTTTCACGATAACTAAATACAAGGGTTTGGATCCGGAAATTAATAATGGATACGATGACCAAATGTACCCACGTCCATTCTCTGTTATTGTTGGTCTTAATCTGAATTTCTAATTATAAAAACGAAAAGTCATGAAAAGATATATTAAATATTTATTTTCTGCTGCATCTCTATCTCTGCTGTTTGGTCTTTCATCATGTCTGTCAGATTTGGATGTCACTCCGATAGATCCTAATCTGGACTTGCAATATTCAGCGGATGGGTTGTTTAATAAATGCTATGCCAATATTGCCATGGCTGGTAATGGTGGGGCAAATGGAGACTGTGATATCGACGGACTCGATGGTGGTACCACTGGTTTCGTACGTCAGATGTGGAACGCTAACGAATTGACTACAGACGAAGCCATCTGTGGATGGGGTGACGATGGTCTCGCTCAGTTCTGTTTCAATACTTACGATGCTTCGCATCCTATGTTAAACGGATATTTTTCACGTTTAACCACGGGTATCTCTTACTGCAATCAGTATTTGAATGTCGCATCTGATTACAATGCCACGATGACGGCAGAAATACGTTTTGTTCGTGCTCTGCACTATTATCTGTTGATGGATGCTTTCGGAAATGTTCCATTTGCACTGACTCTTACAACACCCGAGCGTTATACACGCAAGCAGATATATGATTGGTTGGAGAAAGAACTTCTTGAAATCGAACCATTGCTCTCTGACGCAAAGGCAAAAAAATCAACAGATTCCGGTTACGGACGAGTTGACAAGGCTGCATGCTGGATGCTTCTTTCCCGTCTTTATCTGAATGCGGAAGTCTATACTGGTACAGCACAATGGGCAAAAGCAGCAGAATATGCTAAAAAGGTGATGGACTCTTCATACAAATTGAACACTAAGGGTGTTAATGGCTGGAGTGCATACCAGATGCTGTTCATGGGTGATAATGGCGAAACAGATGCCGCATACGAAGCCGTATTCCCTATTCTTCAAGATGGTCTGAAGACCACTAGCTGGGGTACTTCCATGTTTCTTATGGGTTCTACATACGATGGATATATGCATGGAAATCCAAAAGATCCAATTGCAACAAATGGTACGGGCCAGACATGGGCAGGAAATCGTTCACGTCCAGATCTTCTGAAGAAGTTTTTCCCGACAACACCCGCACCAGCCGTGGTTTGCACAGTGATGCCCACAAGAGCAGGTGATGACCGTGCTATCTTCGACGGTGTCGGTAATCCAAATGATGCAACTGCTACAAAAGAGAAGACCCGCACGCTCGATAATATTACCAGAGGAAACTTCTATCATGGTTATGCTGTCGCTAAATTCACTAATTTTAAAATTGATGGCAGCGCCGGTCACGATGCGACATTCCCTGATGCAGATTTCTTCTTTTTCCGCTCAGCTGAAGCCTACTTGGCATACGCAGAGGCTACGGCACGTCTGAATGGAGGACAGACCACAGCGGAAGGTACTGCTGCAATCAATGCAATTCGTGCCCGTGCTAACGCTACAACCAGAACGACGTCTTATGCTCTGAGCGACATTATTGACGAATGGAGTCGTGAATTCTACTTCGAGGGTCGTCGCCGTACTGATTTGATTCGTTTTGGAAAATTCGGCGGTAATTCTGATTACACTTGGACATGGAAAGGTGGCACTCATGCTGGGCGTAACTTCTCTTCTGATAAGAATATCTTCGCTATTCCGGAAAGTCAGGTTAAGGGAGCGATTACCCAAAATCCTGGTTATTAATCAATTAAAAACTGAACAATAATGAAAAATATATTATGGT
>OBMA010000118.1_pt1 | contig 38190 bp, 30 predicted proteins | sample 1539141 | NCBI WGS metagenome assembly OBMA01 (sample SAMEA3991484, study PRJEB22521) | metagenome | biome: anthropogenic terrestrial biome; feature: sewage plant; material: raw primary sludge | place: Sweden | collected 2012-09-26
TCTGTTTTGGAAGTTTAAACAAAAAAGCCTTGCATCTGCAAAGCTTTTTGTTTTTATAAATCTGTCGTAATCTTAGGTAATCTGTGTCTCTAAAACAATCCGTTCAATTCTGCGTCAATTCGGTTAATGATGTTGCCTAAGTCTTCTGGATTATCGACAAAATTGATATTATCAACATCAATTACCAAAAGTTTTCCTTTCGTATAACTTTGAATCCATGCTTCATAACGTTCGTTCAAACGGCTCAAATAGTCAATAGAAATAGAGTTTTCATACTCGCGACCGCGTTTGTGAATTTGACCTACCAAATTCGGAATGGAGCTTCTTAAGTAAATCAACAAATCTGGTGATTGCACCATCGTTTCCATCAATTCAAATAAGGAAGTGTAATTCTGAAAATCACGATTGGTCATCAATCCCATCGCGTGCAAGTTGGGAGCGAAAATATGAGCGTCTTCGTAAATGGTGCGGTCTTGAATGATTTTTTTACCGCTTTGACGGATTTGCATTACTTGACGAAAACGGCTGTTCAAGAAATAAATCTGCAGGTTAAAAGACCAGCGTTCCATTTGGTGGTAAAAATCGTCCAAATAAGGGTTGTCAACTACGTCCTCGTAATGTGGTTCCCATTTAAAATGTTTCGACAATAATTGTGTTAAGGTAGTTTTTCCTGAACCTATGTTTCCTGCTACTGCTATGTGCATTACGGTAGTATGATTTTAAAATTATAAATTCCTTCGGTTGTAAAAATAGCTAAAATTTGGGCTTGGTAATAGAATTTTTCAAACCTTTTTTCAGGAAGTTGAAGTAACGTGCTTATCCAAGATTTATCTTTTTGTCGAGTCAATAGTGTTACTTTTTGGTCCAAACTGTAAAGTATTTGGTTGGAGCTGATGATTTGAAGTTGGTCAGCATTTGGCAATTTCCCTAAGTTTTCGATGGCGCCAAATAGTGAACATGAGTAGCCTTCTCCATTGTCATCCATCCATATAAAGGAATTAAAGTCAGTAGTGTAGTTTTTTACTTTTCCCGCCAAAGGAGTACTAATGGTTTTGTACTCGTTTTTGAGATAGTCATACAATCCAATTTGTTGATTGAGGTTGTTGTACACCCATAATTGGTTTTGACCCGCGATACCTACGGCAGTTGCATTGATTGGCGTAGGGTGCTCCGAAAAATTAATCTTCTGACTTTCGTTGAGTTGGTTATCGAGTAGAATGACGGTATTGAAATCCTCATAAAACAATACTATTTTGAGTGGATTTTGAAGGTCGACTTTGGTGATTTTTCCTAAGGTTACGTTTTTATATTCCCAGTTTTCGGAGCCTTTACTTTTCTTGAAAACGTTATTTTCTATTGTATAGGCATAATCAAAAGCGTCGTAAGCCAAAAACGTGACTGTTTTGGGAGCGTTAAGCATTTCTTGCGTTGGAATCCCCTTAATTTGAGAATAGCATTGGGCAAAAAACGAAAATGCTATTAAAAATAGTAAATACTTCTTCATTTCGCTAATTTACAATTAAACCTTTTCATTTTTCTTAAGTCTATAGTTATTTATAAACTACTACTGTAACAAATGAATTTGAATCTCGTCTTATTGAAAAATTTGGAAACTATGTATAAAATTATTTTGCTTTTGACCGCGCTTGTATTGAGCAGTATTGGGCTTAGAGCTCAGGAATTTCAAGGGATGGCAGTGTATGAGTCTAAAACGAGTACAGCTGATTTTAAGACCAGAATGGAAGGAAATAAGAATATTACTCCCGAAATGATGAAAAATATCGAGGACCGAATGAAAAAAATGTTTGAGAAAACATTCATTCTCAATTTTGACAAATCGGCATCTATTTATAAAGAAGAAGAAAAATTAGACGCTCCAGGACAAGATGGCGGCGGCGGAATGCGAATGATGGCTTCTATGACTGGCGGCGGTGGAACGTATTACAAAAATGTAAAAGACAAAAGCTATACAGTGGACAAAGAATTTATGGGGAAAGAATTCTTGGTAAAAGACACGCTGACCAACCTAAAATGGAAAATGGAAGGCGAAACGAGAGTAATTGGCGGTTACAATTGCTATAAAGCGACTGCTGTTCGTCCGGTTAGTAAAACCGATTTTAGAAATTTTAGACCAAGAGACGAGAAAAAAGACGAGACTAAAAAAGACGCCACTGAGAAAGCGGACGAACCAAAGAAAACCAGCTTTATGGATGAGTTAGACGTTCCAAAAGAGGTGACAATCACAGCGTGGTATACTCCAGAAATTCCTGTAAACCAAGGCCCAGAAGGCTATTGGGGATTGCCTGGTTTGATTCTGGAAGTTAACGATGGTAAAACCGTGATTTTATGTTCTAAAGTCGTTTTGAACCCTAAAGAGAAAGCAGCTATAAAACCCGCCACGAATGGTAAAGTAATCAACCAAAAAGATTTTGACGAAACGGTGATTAAAAAAATGGAGGAATTCCGCGAGATGAATCGTGGAAGAGGCGGAAATAATGGTGGATTTAGAATGAGAATAGGAGGCTAATGCTTCCTTTTTTAATTTAAAAATAACAACAAAAACAAAATAATGCCGTCTTCTAGCCCCGGTGGGAGCGGCATCCTTTGCCTTTTTTCTTTACAAAAGGCAAAGATATAGCGGACGACGGGACTTTGCTGGCTCAAAAGCCCATTGTTGCTGCTCCAAAATAAAGCGCTACAACTAACCCATTCAATAACCTCTTTATGAAAGCATTGCTTCGAATTGCCTTTTTTCTTTTTACGACTTTATCTTTTGCACAAACCATTAAACTTGATGGTTTGATTACCGACTCTAAAAACGCAGGACTTGAAATGGCGAACGTAATGGCGGTGAATAAAACCACCAAAGCGATGGATGCCTATGCCATAACGAATGACAAAGGGAAGTTCACACTGAATTTGAAGCCGAATACGACTTACCTAATTAAAGTGAGTTTTTTGGGGATGCAAAATAAAGAGGTCGAAGTAACTACGGCTACCGCTAATTTGGTTAAAAATATTACTTTGGACGCGGGTGGCATCGAATTGGACGGAGTTGAGATTGTACGCGAAATGCCAGTTTCTATCAAAGGAGATACCATTGTGTACAATGCCGATTCGTTTAAATCCGGAACCGAAAGAAAACTGGAAGATGTATTGAAAAAATTACCAGGAGTTGAAGTCAATGCCGACGGGGAGATTGAAGTGGAGGGTAAAAAAGTAACCAAATTAATGGTGGAAGGCAAAGATTTTTTTGATGGAGACACCAAATTGGGCGTGAAAAATATCCCTGCCGATGCGATTGATAAGATTCAAGTATTACGTAATTACAACGAAAACTCGATTCTGAAAGGAGTGGAAAACAATCAAGATAATATTGGAATGAATATTAAATTGAAATCTGGTAAGAAGAACTTTTGGTTTGGAGATGTCAACGCGGGTGTTGGTGTAGCGCACAAAGAAAGCAGGTATGTGATTAATCCGAAATTGTTTTACTATAGTCCAAAGTACAGTGTGAATTTGATTTCGAATTTCAACAACATAGGTGAATTACCTTTGACGATTCAGGATTACTTTAAATTTACCGGTGGATTTCGTGGATTGTCGGCCAAAGGCGGCTCTAGTTTTAACGTGTCTTCTAATGATTTAGGGATTGCTTTGGCAAGAAATAATAGAGCCAAGGAAATTGACACCAAGTTTGGCGCGACCAATTTCTCGTACAATGTAAATAAAGCTTGGAGTTTTAGTGGTTTTGGAATTGTTTCTTCTTCGATTACCGATTTAGAAACCATTTCTCAAAACAATATCCTGAAACCGAATTCCTCTGAAGTAGCTTCTACTGAAAACCGAAAAGAAGTAGCACACCAAACCAGTAATTTGGGTTTATTCAAGTTGAGCACAACGTACAAGCCGTCGACCAATTTTCAGTTGGATTATGATGTGTTGACCAAATTGTCCAAACAAGATGAAAACACTTCGTTGCTTCGTGAATCGATAGTGCAAAATATTTCGGCTACGGAATCTATAGCTACGCTAAAAGAGCAAGACCCAATATCAGTAAATCAGAATTTGAGTGCGTATTTTACCTTGAATGAAAAAAATGTCTTTGCGGTAGAAATGCAAAGTTTATACCAAGAGGAAGACCCTTTTTACAATGCTAATTTACAATCTCAACCCTTTTTTTTAAGCGGTTATCAGCCAGGGCAAAATAGAAACGACATCAACCAAAACCGATTTGTAAAAACGAACAAACTCGATGCTAAGTTGGATTATTATTATATGTTGACTCCAAAAAGCAATATCAATTTGACTTTAGGCAATACGTATTCGTATCAAAATTTTAATTCTTCTATTTTTCAGGTTTTGGATAATGGCACAGTAAACGATTTGAATGCTTCGGAGAATACCAACGATGTAGACTATCGTTTTAATGATGTGTTTTTGGGATTGCATTATAAGATTCTCACGGGGAAATTTACTTTTACGCCAGGCGTAAGTTTGCACAGTTACAATATGACCAATGCGCAATTAGGAACCGAATTCAGTCAGAAATTCTTCAGAGCCCTACCTGATTTTGTAGCGATTTACCAAATCAAAAAAGCCGAGACTTTGACTTATAATTTCTCTTATACCAACAATTTTACCGATATTAATAGATTGGTGGAAGGTTATGTTTTCTCGAACTATAATAGTTTAACTCGTGGTTTTAGAGCACTAGAAAATGCTACGGCACAACAACATTCGTTGCGATACTTTAAGTACAATATGTTTAATATGGAAAACATTACCGCTTTTGTAAATTACACCAAAACGGTAGATGCCATTAAAACAGATGCTACTTTTGACGGGGTAAACCAAACGTCGGTGCCTTTTAACTCTCCTTTTGCCGATGAAACCATTTCGGGACGTGCTTCTTATGGACGTTCGTTTTTGAAAAATTACAAAGCCTCGTTTGACACTAATTTGAACTGGTCGAAATTCAATAACAAACAGAACAATGTAACTATCGCTAATGAGAGTTTTACCCAAAGTTACACCTTAAGAGCGTCTACCAATTACAAAAGCTTGCCCAATCTAGAAGTAGGCTACAATAGGGTAATCAACGACTATAATAATAATACTTTTTATACCGACCGCCCTTTTGCGAAGTTAGATTACTATTTCTTAGACAGTTTTTCTTTTGTGGCCGAATATGAGTTTTATCATTATTACAACAACGACAAAACGGTAAATAATGAATATGATTTCTTGAACGCTAGTTTGATTTACCAAAAGAAGAACAGCAAATTCGAGTATAAAATAAGCGGTACGAATTTATTGAACACTACCTCACTCAACGACGATAGTTTTTCGCAGTTCGCTACAAGAACTTCTCAGTACACAGTTCAGCCACGTTATTTGATTTTCTCTGTGAAGTATAATTTATAGAGGATAGCTTTTATATTAAATCACAAACAATCCTACACCGAAATAAGTTTTGGTGTAGGATTTTGATTTTGATTAAGTTTCAAGAACAGAAACAGAGTGTAGAGGTTGAGTTTTGAAGCAAAAAAAAGCCTTCTCGTTTATTACAACAAGAAGGCTGATTTATATAAATGCTTTGATCTTACAATCCAAAAGCAGCTTTTACTTGATCTACAAAATCAAGACTATTCACTCAGCAAAAAACTATTAAATTCCATTTACATTCCTGTTCGAATGGCTTCTACAGGGTCTAAATTAGCAGCTGAGATTGCAGGCAAAATACCAGATAGCAACCCAATAAAAGCTGCAAGACTTGTTCCCAACAGAATATTTCCAAATCCTAGGACAAATTCAAAATCTAAAGCATTGGTCAAAACTAAGGCAATAATCCAAACAAAAAACAACCCAATTAAACCTCCAATTAGAGAAAGGATTATAGCTTCGAATAAAAACTGGAATAAAATAAATCGGTTTTTGGCTCCCAAAGATTTTTGAATTCCAATTAAATTGGTTCGTTCTTTTACAGAAACAAACATAATATTAGCGATTCCAAAACCACCAACCAATAAAGAAAACCCACTGATAATCCAGCCAACTACATTCATTTGTCCAATAATTCCATCAATAAAATCTGTAAACCCAGAAAAAACATTGATAAAAAAGTTGTCAATTTCACCAGCCTTCAAACCTCGAAAGGCTCTTAATTTTTGAATAATTTCACCTTTATAAGCTTCCATATCGACACCTTTTTCTGGTTTTAAAATAATTACGTTCGTCAAACCATCATTATTATCTCCATACAATTGACGAACAAAATTCACAGGAATAAATGCTGATGTATCATCTTCATCAAAAATTCCAGAACCCTTTTTCTTTAAAACACCAATTACATTGAAACGCTTACCATACAAACGGACGGTTTTACCAATCGGATCACTTCCTTCAAATAACGATGTCGCAATTTCATCACCCAAAACAATTACTGCCGCTCCAGAATTAGCTTCAGATTCATTATAAAAACGACCTTTTTCAAATTCTAATCCTTGGATATCAATAAATTCTTGTGAAACAGGAACAATATTCACATCACTAACAGTTTTTGACTCATGTTTAATAGATTCCCTTTTGGTAAAAATCTGATACGCCATCTGCTCAGTATCGGTCATTGCGCCCTTCATATAAACATATTCGTCATATTTTACATTAGGGAATTGTTCTCTTTTCCATTGAGGTATTTCGCTTGGTCCAAAAGAAAACTTCATCAAGTAGATTGTATTTTTATCCAAACTACTCAAGTCTTTCGATATTTTTCTGTCTAGAGAATCTACCGCAGCCAGTACTGCAATTATCGAAAAAATACCAATAGTAACACCTAGTAAGGAAAGTAAAGTCCTTAATTTATTTGCCAACAATGCATTCATTGCAAAGCTAAAACTCTCTTTCAATAATCGAAGATATACTACCATAGACTTAAAAATTGTGTTAGCGTAAAATTCATTAAATTTAATTCAAAAACCTAATTAAAATACTACTCCCATAAGTACGAATTTAAATAAAAATGTTACAGCATTTCCTGTGATTTTATATATAAAAATTAACTATTTTTGCACTTTCAAAAAAACTACTACACATGAGCACTACTAAAAAAATACAATCGGCCTTAATTTCAGTATTTTCTAAAGACGGATTAGAGCCAATTGTTAGAAAATTACACGAACAAAACGTTGTTTTTTATTCTACCGGAGGTACCGAAGAATACATTAAAAATTTAGGCATTCCAGTAATTCCTGTAGAAGATGTAACTTCTTACCCATCTATCCTGGGTGGAAGAGTAAAAACTTTACACCCAAAAGTGTTTGGTGGTATCTTAAATCGTCAAGACAACGAAAGTGATGTGCAACAAATGAAGGAATATGAAATCCCTCAAATAGATTTAGTAATTGTTGATTTGTATCCATTTGAAAAAACGGTTGCGTCTGGAGCAAGCGAAGCGGATATTATTGAAAAAATTGATATCGGAGGTATTTCGTTGATTCGTGCTGGTGCCAAAAATTTCAAAGACACCGTAATTGTTTCATCAATGGACCAGTATGGTTTGTTTTTAGACATGATTACCAATCAAAATGGAAGTACAACACTAGAAGACAGAAAACTTTTGGCTACAAAAGCATTTCATGTTTCTTCTCATTATGATGGAGCCATTTTCAAATATTTCAATACTGACGAAACTATATACAAAGAAAGTATTCAGAACGGTCAAGTTCTTCGTTATGGAGAAAACCCTCATCAAAAAGGATTCTTCTTTGGTGAATTTGAAGCTATGTTTAACAAAGTTCACGGAAAAGAGTTATCATACAATAACTTACTAGACGTTGATGCAGCAGTAAACTTAATCAATGAATTTAAAACTGACGGGCCTACATTTGCCATTTTAAAACATAATAATGCTTGTGGCTTAGCAACTAGAACAACAATCAGTGAAGCATATAATGCAGCTTTGGCGTGCGACCCAACATCTGCTTTTGGTGGCGTTTTAATTGCAAATGCTACAATAGACATCGCAACAGCTACGGAAATAAACAAACTATTCTGCGAAGTTGTAATTGCACCTGCTTATGACGCAGAAGCTTTGACTATTTTACAAGAAAAGAAAAACAGAATCATTTTAATTCAAAATGAAGTAGCCTTACCAGAGAGACAAGTTCGTACTTGCTTAAATGGACTATTGATTCAAGACCGAAACAATATTACAGATAAAGCAGAAGACTTAAAAACGGTAACTATTACAGCTCCAACTGAACAAGAAGTTAAAGATTTGATTTTTGCATCAAAAGTTTGTAAAAACACCAAATCAAATACTATTGTATTTGCCAAAAACGGCACACTTATTGCTTCAGGTACTGGCCAAACCTCTAGAGTTGACGCTTTAATGCAAGCAGTAGACAAAGCAAAAGCATTTGGATTTAGCTTAGAGGGAGCATCTATGGCAAGTGATGCTTTCTTCCCTTTTCCTGACTGTGTGGAATTAGCAAAAAAAGCTGGAATAACCGCTGTAATTCAGCCAGGTGGATCTATAAAAGACGACTTAAGTATCAATTATTGCAACGAAAACAATTTGGCAATGGTATTTACAGGAACTCGTCATTTTAAACATTAATTTGTTTAACTTTGTTAAATAATTTTTACAATACATAAAAACGTATGGGATTTTTTGATTTCATGACTGAGGATATCGCGATAGACCTTGGTACCGCAAACACTTTAATCATTCACAATGATAAGGTAGTTATTGACAGTCCTTCTATTGTGGCAAGAGACAGAATATCAGGCAAAATCATTGCCGTTGGTAAAGAAGCCAACATGATGCAGGGGAAAACGCATGAAAACATAAAAACGATTAGACCATTGAAAGATGGTGTAATTGCAGATTTTGATGCTTCTGAAAAAATGATCAGTATGTTCATCAAAAGCATCCCTGCACTAAACAAAAAAATGTTTACTCCAGCCTTACGTATGGTAGTATGTATTCCATCAGGAATTACAGAAGTTGAAATGCGTGCTGTAAAAGAATCTTGCGAGCGAGTAAATGGAAAAGAAGTTTATCTAATTCATGAACCAATGGCAGCAGCAATTGGTATTGGTATCGATATTATGCAACCAAAAGGTAACATGATTGTTGATATAGGTGGTGGTACAACTGAAATTGCCGTAATTGCTTTAGGCGGTATTGTTTGTGACAAATCTGTAAAAATTGCAGGTGATGTTTTCACTAACGATATTGTATATTATATGCGTACCCAACACAATTTATTTGTTGGAGAAAGTACAGCTGAAAAAATAAAGATACAAATTGGTGCTGCGATCGAAGATCTTGAAACTCCACCAGATGATATGTCTGTTCAAGGAAGAGATTTATTAACTGGAAAACCAAAACAAGTAGAGGTATCGTATCGCGAAATCGCAAAAGCACTAGATAAATCCATTCAGCGAATTGAAGACGCAGTAATGGAAACGCTATCGCAAACTCCTCCAGAGTTAGCTGCTGATATTTACAACACTGGTATTTATTTAGCTGGTGGTGGATCAATGTTACGAGGACTTGACAAACGAATTTCTCAAAAAACGGACTTACCAGTTTACATAGCTGAAGATCCTTTGAGAGCAGTTGTACGAGGAACTGGAATGGCTTTAAAAAATATTACTAAATTTAAAAGTATCTTGATTAAGTAAGCGTTTTCTTCAGTTACCAATTAAAAACATTCGCGAATAACCACTTAATTATACCATTACAAAATGCAGCAAATATTTAATTTTATTACTAGAAACAGTTATAGATTACTGTTTTTGCTGCTTTTGGGTATATCATTAACACTTACAATTCAATTTCATTCTTTCCACAGAAGCAAAGTCATTAGTTCTGCCAATATAGTTAGTGGAAGTGTTTACAAAGAAATAAACGAAGCAAAAGAATACCTCAACCTGAGAAAAGAGAATGATGATTTAGCCTTAGAAAACGCTATGCTAAGAAGTCTGCTTTTTCAAGTAAAAGATTCTAGTTTTATGAGCAAAATCGACAGTATAAAAGGAGTAAAACCCTCTGATATAGTTGTCGCAAAAGTCATCAAAAACTCCTATAATGTTTATGAAAACTACCTTACCCTAGATGCAGGTGCTAAACAAGGCATAAAGCCTGATATGGGAGTTATCAATAGTTTGGGTATCGTTGGTATTACAGATGACACTTCAGAGAATTATGCTACAGTAGCTAGTATTCTGAATAAAAAATCCAGAATCAATGCCAAGATTAAAAAATCAAATCATTTTGGTTCATTGGTATGGGATGGTAAAAGCACAGGATTTGTACAATTAATTGACTTACCAAGACTGGCAGCAATCCGCAAAGGAGATACAATTGTAACTGGTGGACAATCCGTTATTTTTCCTGAAAACATTAATATTGGTACAATTGATAAAATTTATATTGACAAACAAACCAATTATTACACTTTAAGCATTAAGTTATTCAATGATATGACCAACTTAGGACATGTTTATATCCTTAAAAGCAAAGGAAATATTGAAATGACTCAACTAGAAAACCAAAGAAAGAAGGATGAATAGCACGTTAATTGTCAATTTTTTCCGTTTTTTATTATTGTTAGCAATACAAATTATTGTTTTCAATAATATGAATTTTTATGGCTACATAAGTCCCTTTCCTTACATACTCTTCATAATTTTATATCCTGTAAACGGTAACAAAACAGCGCTTCTAGCCTCAAGTTTTATACTTGGACTGCTTCTAGATATGTTTACAAATTCTGGAGGAGTTCACGCAACAGCATGCCTTATTCTGGCTTATTTCAGACCATTTATATTTAAATTCTCTTTCGGCTTAAGTTACGAATACCAAACCGTAAAATTAAATGATGTATTGACCCCTGAACGTTTCTCATTCTTATTGGTCGCAATACTATTACATCATATTGTATTATTTACCTTAGAAGCTTTTGAATTTAGTTTTATTCTAGAAGTACTTCTAAGAACTTTATTGAGTTCCGCATTTACATTGTTATTAAGCATAACCATTATCTATCTTATTAAGCCAAATAAACGATGAGAAAAGTCTTGTTGCCTGCTTTAATAATTATCGCAGCCGCTCTGCTTGTACTTCGAATTTTCTATCTTCAAATCATTGATGACACTTTTAAACTAGAGTCAGAAAACAATGCTATCAAGATAAAATACGATTATCCCGAGCGAGGATATATCTATGACCGTTTTGGAAAACTCCTAGTGGCCAACCAAGCTTCTTATGATATTATGGTGATTCCAAGAGAAATCAACAACTTAGACACTTTAGAATTTTGCCAACTTTTAAATATTCAAAAAGAAGATTTCATAAAAAATATTGAAAAAGCTAAAGTATATAGTCCGAGGCTGCCATCTGTATTTTTATCACAGTTGAATAAAGTAGAGTTTGCTGCATTTCAAGAAAAAATAAGAAACTATGAAGGTTTCTATTTCCAAAAAAGATCATTAAGAGACTATGAAGCCGATTATGGAGCTAATATTTTTGGTTTTATTACCCAAGTAAACGACAACATCATTAAAAAGAATCCTTATTACAAAAGTGGGGATTTAATTGGAAAACAAGGTGTCGAAGAAAGCTATGAAGAAATTCTAAGAGGTGTCAAAGGAGTCACCTACATACAAAAAGACAAATACAATCGTGAAATTGGTTCCTACAAAGAAGGTCGCTTCGACACTGTAGCAGTACCAGGTAAAGACATTACCCTAACCATTGATGCCGAAATCCAAAAATATGGAGAACAATTGATGGTTAATAAAAGAGGTGGAATTGTTGCCATAGAACCAAAAACCGGAGAAATTCTGGCATTAATTACAGCACCTTCTTATGATCCTGGCATTTTGGTAGGAAGACAACGTTCTAAAAACTACACCAAATTGTATCGCGATTCAATTGCAAAACCCTTATATGACAGAGGTTTACTTGCAGAATATCCTCCTGGATCTCCTTTCAAAATTATGACTGGACTTGTAGCGCTTCAGGAACAAGTAATTGACGAAAATACAACTGTGGCTTGTCATCACGGATTTAGCTATGCAAGAGGTCGCTTTATGCGTTGTCACTGTAGAGGTGGGCTGCTGCAGTTGCACCGAGGTATCTATGAATCTTGTAACGCCTTTTTTGGAACAGCGTATATGAAAACCATTAATAAATATGCAAAACCAGGTTATGCAGTTGATGTTTGGAGTAAACACGTAAAAAGTTTTGGTTTGGGACAGTTTATGGGCTATGACTTACCAACAGGCCGTAGAGGAAAAATCCCGACTTCGGAAACCTATAAAAGAATGTATCCAAACGGGGGCTGGAGAAGTACCGCTATTGTTTCAAACGCCATCGGACAAGGAGAAGTGCTAATGACTCCTATTCAGTTAGCAAATATGATGGCTACTGTTGCAAATGAAGGCTATTATTACACCCCTCACATCATCAAAAAAATCGCAGGAACGACTATTGATAAAAAATTCACTACCAAGCATGTAACTACCATAGACAAAAGTCATTTCAAACCCATTATTAGTGGACTTTTTGACGTTTATAATATGGGTACAGCAGCTGGTTTGAGAGTGGAAGGAATTGACATTTGTGGAAAAACTGGTACTGCCGAGAATTTTGCCAAAATTAATGGGGTTAGAACTCAGTTAAAAGACCACTCTATTTTTGTGGCTTTTGCTCCAAAAGACAATCCTAAAATTGCCATCGCTATTATGATTGAAAACGGTGGATTTGGTTCTACTATCGCAGGGCCAATAGCGAGTTTGATGATTGAAAAATATTTAAAGAAAAAAATCACAAGAACGGATCTTGAAACTAGAATATTAAATACAAGTTTACAAGGTCAATATGCCAAATTGGGAGGATTAAATGAAGATGTAAAAAGAGAATTAAGAATTAAAGATTCTATTGCCCAACTCAAATTAAAAAAACAAAATCCAACACCTACTGCAGTTGTTAAAAAAGACAGTACTAAAAAAAACTAAATCATTTGTACGTAAATGAAAAATCAAAGTATAACAAATAATATAGATTGGATATGTGTTATTATATACATCCTTTTGGTTGTATTAGGATGGCTGAATATTTACTCCTCATCTTTATCTTCTGAGGAAGGAACTTCAGACAAACAACTTATATTTATATTATTTGCAATTCCGTTGATTTTTACTGTACTCTATGTAGACGGTAAATTTTACGAGAAATATGCCTCAATTATTTTTGTGGTCTCTTTGATCTCATTATTAGGATTATTTGCTTTTGGTAAAACAATTGCAGGCCAAAGATGTTGGTATGCCATCGGTAGTTTTACTTTACAGCCATCAGAATTTGCAAAAGCAGCCACCGCGCTTGCTTTAGCGAAATACCTGAGTGATCCTCAAATCAATCTCAAAGACTTAAACAGACAATTTCAAGCATTAGCCATAGTCTTCTTGCCTGTGTTACTAATCTTACCTCAACCCGACCCAGGAAGTGCTTTAGTATATAGTATTTTTATAATTGTACTTTATAGAGAAGGATTACCTGCTTGGTATGTATGGACAGGTTTTTCAGCAATTTTACTATTTGTTTTAACTTTAGTTTTAGAAGCATATGTGGTTATTTTATTGGCTGCATTAGTGCTTGTTGCCATTCATTTCAAATCTAGATTAGCTGATAGAAACGTTGTCAGAAGTGGAATTTTACTTTTATTAATTTCAGGATTTGTGCTATCCGTAAGTTATGTTTTTGACAATGTATTCAAACAACACCATAGAGACCGTTTTAATATTCTACTTGGTAAAGCCGTAGATATGAAAGGAATTGGATACAATACTAATCAATCAGAAATTGCAATTGGCTCAGGCGGATGGTTAGGAAAAGGATTCTTAGAAGGAACACAAACTAAAGGAGGTTTTGTACCCGAACAACATACTGACTATATATTCACTACTGTTGGCGAAGAATGGGGTTTCTTAGGCTCTACAGTCGTGATTTCACTCTTTGTTATTCTCTTGTTACGTATCATTTATTTAGCAGAAAGACAAAAGACAAAATTTAGTCGTGTCTATGGCTATTCTGTTGCTGCCATTTTATTTCTTCACTTTTTTGTAAATATTGCAATGGTTGCTGGAATTTTTCCAACAATTGGTATCCCGTTGCCTTTCTTCTCTTATGGAGGCTCTGGGTTATGGGGATTTACCATTTTGCTTTTTATCTTCATTAAAATGGATGCTAATAAGGTTAACGAATGGTAATCAATTAAAACTCCAGTCCTTGTAATTACTCGATTTTTCTAATTGATTTTCTACAACATCAGGAAGTTGATAAAAAAAATCAATACCTGTTAGTTGCTCTATTTTGTCTACCGAGACTACAAATTCATACAAAGGCCGTTTACTTTCATCATTAGGAATTAAAAAAGCAATCATTCTGTATTTTCCTTGGTATTCATCTAAAACAATTTTATAGAAATAATTGGGTACCGCTACTTTTTCTTTACCAATAGTTTTCAAATTGGGTTGCAAAACACCTGCTGTAACAACATACAAGCCATTATATTTAACCGCCCAATAACGTATTTTTTCTTCCAAACGATTCCAGATACCACTATTGAATTCGTGTGTTTGTGGAGCTATGTTTGACGTTAAAAAGGTAGCTTCATAAGCTCCTTTACTAAACTCTCTATCAGCAGCCGGACACAAATGCCCTTTATCATAGCCTGAGTTTTTATAATTACGCCAATCAGCAGATCCCGTTTTTACTTTTTTGTCTTGAATAAAAAATGGACGCTTAAAATTGGCATTAACAACTTGTTCCTTTTTTAACTCATAAGCAACCCACTCCGACTGTTCATATTTTTCATCATAGGATAAAGTATAAAAATCATGATAAACAATTGCATTTGTAGTAGATTTGGGAAGTAAATTAAGTTGCCCTTTATTGAATTGAAATGCATCAAATGAAGAAAAAGTTAGCTTTTTTTCAAGAAAATCGCAACTCTCTTTCGCGTTAAATAAAAATGAAGTAATAAAAACAAACAAAACTAAAAACTTACTATTTATCATGATTAGAAAGGTATTAAACAAAAAAAGACTCAAAATGAATAATTTTGAGTCTTTTTTGAAATTGAAAGTAATTTAAGATTTCACTAATTTGCTATTCATCGCTTTAGAAGGCATAGACTTCACTATCGACTTTGATTGCAAATCATCTAAAACATTTAAAGCTTCCTCAACGTAAACATCTTTTGATAAACTTTCATGCCATCTTTGTCTTTTTTCTTTCAGAGTAGGATCTTTTTTATATTCTTCTTCTTCGTAAGGTAAAGAAGTAAACTTCAATTGATTTTTATACTCAAAAATTGGCTTATATTTTTTAGCTGTTTCTTCAACACTATTTTGTACTGCTCTAAATTTATCGATATTTAAGCTATAGGTATTTTCATTACTCTTGCTGTCAATCCATTTTGCGTTTTCTTCGATTAATTTAAACTGAGGATTTTCAGCAATTCTAGCTTTACTTCTAGCGATAGCTTTATCAAAATCTTGAGTGTTTTTCCATTGCGTAAAAGGAGCAGCGTCAATTTTGTCCCATGGCATTGCATTATCAACATCGCGTTCCCCCATTTTTAAATAAGCGTAACGATCAGGCATTACTACATCACTACTAACACCTTCACGCTGAGTAGATCCTCCATTGATTCTATAAAATTTTTGAGTAGTAGTTTTTAAAGCCCCCAAATCACCAACCGAACTATTTCGCACAAACTGATTTAAATCAATAACATTTTGAACTGTTCCTTTTCCGTAAGTTTGCTTACTTCCAATAATAATTCCGCGTTTGTAATCTTGAATAGCAGCTGCTAGAATCTCTGATGCAGAAGCTGAAAAACTATTCACCATAATTACTAATGGACCGTCCCACTCTATTTTTGGGTCTGTATCATACAATATTTCCTTTTTCTTACCTGAGGATTTAACTTGAACAATTGGACCTTCATGAATAAAAAGACCTGCGATATCAACCACGGTAGATAGTGAACCTCCTCCATCATCTCTAACATCTAAAACAATTCCGTTTACTTTAGCTTGTTTTAAACGTTCCACTTCAAGAGCAATATCTTTACCAGCATCACGTCCATCACGATTTTCAAAATCAATATAGAATTTAGGCAAATAAATTACTCCATAACGTAATCCATTTTTCTCAACTACACTAGACTTAGCATACGTTTCTTCTATTTCAACGATGTCACGAACAATAGAAATATTTTTAATTGTTCCATCCACTTTTTTAACCGTCAAACGAACAATAGTTCCTTTAGGCCCTTTTATTTTTTTAACCACATCATCTAAACGCATTCCTACCACGTCAACAGGTTCAGCACTACCCTGCCCCACTTTCAAAATAACATCTCCAGCTTCTAGTTGGCGACCTCTCCACGCTGGACCACCAGAAATCAATTCGCTAATTTCAGTGAAGTCATTTTTCTTTTGCAAACGAGCTCCAATTCCTTCGAGCTTACCACTCATACTTACATCAAAACGTTCTTTCTCTTCAGGAGCAAAATAGCTTGTATGTGGATCAAAACGAGTCATAATTGAATTGATATACACCGTAAACCAATCATCTCTGGTCAATTCTTTTATGAAACCAAAAGATTCATCTAAAGACTTACCAATATTCACTCTGCTTTCTGCTTCTAATTCTGCAAAAGTCTTGATTTTGATATTTTTATCTGCTTTTGAAGTTGCATCCATACCCAAATCAGCACTTAATTCCTCCGCTTTAGTTGCTTCAGTAGTTTCTGGGGTTTTGGCCTTACTTTCTTGCATACGCAAACGCTCTGTAATTGAAGAAAGGGCAGACAACTTCATTTGCTTACGCCATCTATCTATTAATTCTTTATTGTTTTTAGCATAAGGCATTTTATCATAATCCGTATCAAAACTTTCATCTATAGTGAAATCATTAGGTGTTTCTAACAAGCCTTTATAGATTTTTTTACTTTCTTCCATTCGAACCATTAAACGAGAATAGGTTAACTCGAAAAAGGTTAATTCTTTATTGTTGATTTGGTCATCTAAATCCAATTCGTATTTAGCAAATTCATCGATATCTGATTGCAAGAAAAAACGCTTAGAAGGATCTAAGGCTTGGATATAATCTTTGTAAACTCCTTTTGAAAATTCGTCATCCATAACCGCTGGATCATAGTGCCCTTTCTCAATTACAAAAGTCAACAACTCTAGTAAGAGTCTATCTTTTTCGGGATCCTCAGTGTTCTGCTTCGAACCATTTATTTTAAAAGCAAACAAGGCACCTGACAAGCACAAAATGGCAAGTACAATTTTAAAATTCTTTTTCATATAAGTAATAATTGCATTCATCAATCAAAAGTGTAATTTATGTAAAGATAAAGCCAAGAAACATTGCCTCTTTATAAATTTTTGTTAAAGATATAAAAATGTTGATACGATTTAATTTTTATAAAAAAAGTTAACAAAAAAAAGGTTTATGCTGCTTTTTAAGACAAAGCGCTAGTATATTTGTGTATCTAAAATCAATGAAATGGCCTCCAAAAAACCTTTAATATTAATCACTAATGACGATGGAATTTCAGCTCCTGGAATCCAAGCCTTGATTAGTGTAATGACTCAAATTGGGAATGTTATCGTTGTTGCTCCTGATAAGCCTCAGAGCGCAATGGGACACGCCATTACCATCAACAGTACTTTGTATTTGAATAAACTTTCGAAAGAGGGCGATGCCATCACACAATACAGTTGTTCAGGAACTCCAGTAGATTGTGTAAAAATGGCAACTAACGAAATCTTGAAGCAAAAACCTGATTTGTGTGTTTCGGGCATCAATCACGGGTCGAATTCATCGATTAACGTTATTTACTCAGGAACTATGAGTGCGGCTGTTGAAGCTGGCATCGAAGGCATTCCTGCCATTGGATTTTCACTTTTGGATTATAATTGGGATGCTGATTTTTCGCCCATATTGTCTTTTGTAAAAAAAACAGCCCTCGAAACCTTAGAGAAAGGGCTTCCAACTGGGGTTGTTTTGAATGTGAATTTTCCAAAATTAGAAGAAAAAGAAATTAAAGGCATCAAAATTTGTCGTCAAGCCAAAGCACAATGGGTGGAAAAATTCGATAAAAGGAAAACACCTTTCGGAAAAGAATACTATTGGTTAAGTGGTGAATTCGTTAACCAAGATAAAGGTGAAGATACTGATGAATGGGCATTAGAAAATGGATATATTTCGGTAGTACCTGTTCAATTTGACTTGACAGCACATCACACCATACAACAACTCAACACTTGGAATTGGAATGAATAAGATAGATTTATTATACGGCTTCATTATCGGATTAGCAGCTTCACTGCTAGGCTCTTTTTTGTTTATGACTTTTTTCACAGACTATGAATTTATTGAAGGAGTCGGAATATTAAAATCTCAAGGCTATTTAGGAAAACTAATTACCGTTGGTTCATTATTAGATTTGGCAGCATTTGGGATTTTACTTAAAATGAATAAAGAATTGATGGCTCGTGGTGTCGTTTTGGCTGTTTTTGTACTGACCATTGCAACAATTTTTATGCTCTAAAAGGTTTTCTATCTTTGTAACACAATCAACATCCCATCAACTATGAAATACTACATTATTGCAGGAGAAGCCTCAGGAGATTTGCACGGATCCAACTTGATGAAATCAATTTACCAAGAAGATCCAACTGCCGACATTCGTTTTTGGGGTGGCGATTTAATGCAAAAAGTGGGAGGCACTTTAGTAAAACACTACCGCGATTTAGCCTTTATGGGATTTGCAGAAGTGATTATGAATTTAAAAACCATTCTCAACAACATCAAAATTTGCAAAACTGATATTCTAGCTTTTCAACCTGATGTTATCATTTTTATTGATTATCCGGGTTTTAACTTAAGAATTGCCAAATGGTCAAAAGTTTTGGGATTCAAAAATCACTATTATATTTCCCCTCAAATTTGGGCTTGGAAAGAAAGCAGAATCAAGGAAATCAAGCGAGATATTGACAAAATGTATGTGATTCTTCCGTTTGAAAAAACATTTTACGAAGACAAACATCATTTTCCTGTTTCATTTGTAGGCCATCCGCTTATAGATGCCATACAAGCGCATCCCGTAATCGATGATGCTACTTTTAGAAAAGAAAACCAATTGAACGATTTACCAATTATTGCACTATTGCCAGGCAGTCGCAAACAAGAAATCACCAAAATGCTCAGTGTTATGCTTAGCGTAGCCGATGATTTTAAAAGGTATCAATTTGTAATCGCTGGTGCGCCAAGTCAGGAGTATTCTTTTTACCAACAATTCATTACTTCAGATAACATTAAATTTTTATCGAACAAAACCTATGATTTGTTGCAACACGCTACTGCAGCCCTTGTTACCTCTGGAACAGCAACACTTGAAACGGCTTTGTTCAAAGTGCCTGAAGTAGTTTGCTACAAAGGAAATTGGATTTCGTATCAAATAGCCAAACGCATCATCACTCTAAAATACATTTCGCTTGTCAATTTGATTATGGACAAAGAGGTCGTTACCGAGTTGATTCAAGACGATTGCAACACCAAACGAATTGCTTCAGAATTACAAAAAATCCTTGAGCCTGAACATCGAAAAATTGTACTAGAAAACTATAGAATATTGGAAGAAAAATTGGGTGGAAAAGGAGCAAGCAGTACTACCGCAAAATTAATTGTAGCCGACTTAAAATAATTTAATAAGCACTAATTCTTACTAAAATTTGTATTTTAGTAGTATGAATATATTACAATTCCCACTTACTAAAATTACAATTGGATTTATAATAGGCCTCATTGCGGCTTATTACATAAATATATCCGCAAATTTTGCATTTGTGTTTATACTAATTGGGTTTGCAATTGTACTCTTAGCATATAAATTCAATACTACTACTACAAAGAAAAACCTAGTATTTGAAGCGACAATTCTATTGCTTTCATTTGCTGTAGGAATAGGTATTTTAGTAACTCATACTGATAGTAATCGCAAAAACAATTATTCCAATCATCCGACAGTTTATGAAAAAGCAAATTGGATTGAAGTTGTTGTCAGAGAGAAACTCAAAAGTTCACCTCAAAACAATAGGTATATTGTTTACGTTCAAAAGATAAACAATCAAAGTCTCGAAGGCAAAATTTTAATTTCAATACCAAAAAGCAACAATGCCAAAGAAATTATTGTTGGGCATAGACTAAGATTTAAGACCAAATTGACAAAAACTGAAAAGCCAAAAAACCCCAATCAGTTTGATTACTCGGCTTATCTCAAAAACAAACAAATTTACGCTCAAGCCTTTCTTCCAACAGAAGACATACACTATCATCAAGCGATTATAAAAGATATTTGGTATTATAGCGCTACTTTAAGAAACACCATTGTGACTCATCTTGAACAAAGTGGTTTTGACAAAAAAGCTTTGCCAGTAGCGATGGCTTTACTATTGGGGCAACAACAAGATATAGACTCCAACATTACAAAGGATTATCAATACGCAGGTGCTGTACATATACTTTCTGTTTCGGGATTACATATTGGTTTTATAGTACTGTTTATCAATTTTTTGATGCGACCCATACCCAATACTCAAAAAGGAAGATTCCTTAAGCTATCCCTCTCTTTACTTAGCTTAGGTGTTTTTGGTATTTTAGCAGGATTGGCACCCTCTGTTGTTCGTTCTATCACGATGTTTTCTTTTGTTGCCGTAGGACACTATTGGAGACGAAGCACGAATATTTATCATACTCTAGTTGTTTCGATATTTTTAATACTATTGTTTCAACCCTATTTTTTATTCGATGTAGGCTTTCAATTGAGTTATGCGGCTTTGTTTTTTATTGTTTGGCTGCAACCAATGTTTGCAAATTATTGGACACCTAGAAATAAAATAGCACAATTCTTTTGGGACATTATAACGGTTTCTTTTGCTGCACAACTAGGAACATTACCATTGAGTATTTATTATTTTCATCAATTTCCAGGATTATTTTTTGTAACCAATCTATTAGTGTTACCGTTATTAAGCGTCATAATGCTTCTTGGGGTAATCGTAATGACAATAGCTGCTTTTTCAGCCTTACCTATTTGGTGTATCAAACCTTTAGAATGGGGCATTACAATAATGAATTCAATCATTCATTGGGTCGCTTCGTTTGAAAGCTTCATTTTTACCAATATTTCAAGTACGTTTATCTTAATGATTGCTTCTTATGGTTTACTAATAGCACTTATTTTATGGTGGAAAAAGAAATCCTTGATAAGAACTATACTTGTTCTATCAGCAATAATACTGGTTCAAATAATTTTAATCAAAAACAAACTAGAATTTGGTAACAGCAAAGAGTGGGTTGTACTGAATGCTTCGAAAAAAACGATTATTTGCCAACGAATAGGAAATGAAATAGAAGTCATTTCGAATGGCCTTCAAAGTGAAGAAATTCAAAAAAATATGACCTTACAAAATTATGCAACAGGGACATTTAGTGCGATTACAAAAGAAAGTCCTTTAAAAAATGTGGCTTATTTTAACAGAAATCGCATTCTTATTTTAGATAATAGCAGTGTGTATTTACCAAATAACCAAGCTGATATTCTACTATTAACAGCATCACCAAAAGTAAATTTGGAGCGCATCCTAAAAAACAATAGACCAAAGATGGTCGTGGCAGATGCTTCCAATTACAAATCATTGGTAAACTTGTGGGAACAAACCTGTAATCAACAAAAAATCCCTTTCCACTCAACTCGTGAAAAGGGATATTTTTACATCAAAGAGTAATGCTAGCTAAAACTATTTTTTCTTTTGCGCTAAAAAACCATTGGCTACTGCCAACCAAGCCGCTGGACCTCCAGCTACATAACCCGTACTTCCTAAACCTTCAAAATTGGTTTTACCATTCTTCGTAACTCCTTTGGCAAAAAATACCGTTGGATACCCTTGTACACCAAATGCTTGTTGTAATTCAGCGTTTTGTCTTCTAATCTCCTCTGATTGATATTGCTTTCTAGGATAATCCAATTCAACTAAAACAACATTTTCTTTAGCCCATTTAGCAAACTCTGGAGTTTTCAATACTTCTTTCTGCAAACGGATACACCATCCACACCAATCACTACCAGTAAAAAAAAGCATAAGAGGTTTTTTCTCTTTGTTACCAATAGCAACAGCTTCTTTCACATCGGTAAACCATTTTAGTTCTTGCGCTTGCCCTTCGATTACACAAAATGTAAACAACAGAAATACAATTATTTTTTTCATACGATGAATTATTTTTGACAAAAATATAAAATTATAATGTTTAAATGTCGGCTATTTTACTTCTTGCATTAATTTTCTAACCAATGGTGAAAGTACAATCAAAACCACACCAGCAATTAAGGCATAAATAGCTAATTGTAAATATCCGTCGGCATAAACATTAAGCTTCTCTATATTGCTCGATTGCTCCGAAGCTTCTGCAATGTTAGCACCCAAAATACCTGCAAAATATTGCCCGTAAGCACTAGCCAAGAACCACATTCCCATAATTACAGCTTGTGTTTTGGAAGGTGACAGTTTCGTCATTGCAGACATTCCGATAGGTGACAAACACAATTCACCCAAAGTAATCACAAACCATCCAAAAGTAAAAATACCTAAAGAAGTTCTCCCAAAACCATCAGCAAAAAACTTCGTATAATAAAATACCCAAAAGCCACCAGCTAAGAATAAAAAGGCAAGGCCAAACTTAATTACAGTGTTAGGTTCTATTTTTCTTTTATCTAACCAAAGCCAAACCAAGCCAACCAAAGCTGCAAAACCAATTACGAAAAAGGAATTCGCAGAATTATTGACTCCGTTGGGACTCAAAACAACTCCTCCAATGGTATTGTTTAAATTATTTACAGCAAACAAACTTAAAGACCCTCCACTTTGTTCGAAAAAAGCCCAGAAGAAAATGGAGAAAATAATGAAAATCAGTGCTGCAAATAACTTTTTATTCTCCGCTAAAGTGAAGTTTTTCATTTCGTATAACAAATACAAAATGGAAGCGGGTCCGATACAAATCATAAAGTAATCGGTATAATGCGTATTGGCTACCATCACAATAATCAAAGGAATAACAAGTAATGACCCTACATAAGTTACTATTTCTAATTGCTTGCGTTTAGAGACCATCATCTCTTTTAATGGAGAAAGACCAATTGGACCTAAACTTTTTTGGGTTTGAGTAAAAGTCAGTAAACTAATAATCATTACAATCGCAGCGAAACCAAAACCTACATTCCAACGCAAATGTTCAGGAACAATTGATTGCCACATTGAACCTTCGGCAACAGCTATACAGATATAACCACCAATTAGTGCTCCTAAATTTACCCCCATATAAAAGAAAGAAAATCCAGCATCACGTCTAGGGTCACCATCAGGATACAATTGCCCCACCATCGATGAAATATTGGGTTTAAAAAAACCAGTTCCTACAATCGTAAATCCAAGACCTATAAAGAAAAAATTCTTAGGGTCGATAGCCAAAATAACACTCCCAATAATCATTAAAATGCCACCCCAAAAGAGTGACTTTCGAAGACCTAAAATCTTATCGGCAAACAAACCTCCAATAAAAGTAAATGCATATACCCAAGCTTGAGTCGCTCCGTATTGCAAATTGGCAACCTTTTCGTTCATTCCAAGATGACTGACCATAAAGACCACCAACATACCGCGCATTCCATAAAAACAAAAGCGCTCCCACATTTCGCTAAAAAACAAATACCACAATTGTTTTGGGTATTTCCCTTTAAAATTCTGAATTTGTTCTAATGTTATATTTGATTCCATTTACTTGATTTAATTAATTCCTTTTTCTTTCATAACCTTATTCAATTCCTTTACCAAAGCGAACATCAGTAATGTTGCAAAGAGTAAAAGACTAAAATTAATCCAGAAAAAATTAGCTTTGTTTTCATAAGAATCCCACATACTGGCCAAAACGCCGCTTAATTTATTACCAATTGAAGTGGCCAAAAACCAACCACCCATCATCAAAGAGGTGATGTTTTTTGGACTTAATTTTGAGACCACAGATAATCCCATTGGACTTAAGAATAATTCACCGATGGTAATGACACCATAATTGGCCACCAACCACCATACGGAGACTTTTTCTGCGCCATTATTACCAATATGAACCGCAGCCACCATAACCAAGACCGATAAAGCTGAAATCAACAAACCGAAAGCAATTTTGGTAGGTGTTGAGGGTTCTTTTTTTCTGCTACGCAAAAAAGTAAAAAATGCCACCACCAAAGGCGTCAAAAGAATTACCCAACCTGGATTAATCGATTGGCTCAAGTTTGCGGACCAAGTATAAATTTTACTTTCTTCTTTAGGCAATTTTTCTTTGGCTACATTTCTAAAATACAACGGATAATCCACCACTTTGATGACTTTTCCGTCTTCTTTCTGAATTCTAAAAGCGCCATCGTATAAGGCAACGGAATCTTTCTTATAGGTCAACGTATCAGTAAGCACCAACTTTGAACCAATTTGTTGTGCCACACCTGTTAATTCTCTATCGGTATATTTATCGCCCCAATTATTTAAAGCAGAACCATTCAATTTAAAAACCGCCCAAAACAAAATCACAACTGCAAAAATTGAAAGCAAAGCTCCAATAGGTCGTTTATCTTCCACCTTAGCTTTAAAATAAAGACTTCCGTAAAAGAAAATCACAGGAATACAAGCGAACACAAAAGCATCAGTACTATCCGAACCAAAAATGGAACTGTCTAAATTACTATCTGATGTAATTCCTTTTATCAACCAACCAATTACTCCAAAAATCAATGAAGGCAATAATATAAAAAGAACAATTTTATAAAAAGGCATATCCCCTTCTTGAACCCCTTTCTTTTCGGTTTTATCTCCATAATGTTTGGTGCCCAACATAAATACCAAAACACCAATAAACATCCCCACACCAGCAGCCATAAAAGCTTCTTGCCAGCCAAAAAGAATTTTTAGTGCCGCACCAAAGAAATTACAAATGAAAGCCCCTACATTGATTCCCATATAGAAAATGTTGTACCCTTCGTCTTTTCGGTCTTTGTATTGCTCATCGTTATAGAAATTACCCAATAACGTAGAAATATTTGGCTTAAAAAAACCATTCCCTACAATGACCAACGTCATCGCAGTGTACAACATTGGAATGCTGTGTACTCCCATAATTAGATACCCTACCCCCATCATTAATCCGCCAATTATAATGGATTTTTTATAACCCAAATAACGGTCAGCAATTAATCCACCAATAAAGGGAGTCAAGAATACCAAAGCGATAAATGTTCCATACAAATCCGAAGCTTCTTTTTCGGTCATTGAAAATCCAGCTTCTACATCTTTCAAATAAAGCGTGAAAATTCCAATCATTAAATAATAACCGAAACGTTCCCACATTTCAGACAAAAACAAATAAGGCAGGGCTTTAGGATGATTCTTCCACATAGAAAATAGTATTAAAAAATAAACCTACAAGCAGTACTTGTAGGTTTACGAAGAGTATAAATAAATTAACGGATACCGTGCATCATTTTTTTCAAAAATGGCGTCAAAGCAAACAAAATCAACGAAGCGATTCCTGTTAAAACCACAAACACCATAAAAAATTCGAAAAGATTATGAATGGTAAATCCAACAAAAGTCGGATATTCTGTAGCTATTTGATTATCAGCAAATATAGTTAGTTGCTCGGACGTTAGTGCAATTTTCTTATCTAAAACATCCTGCAAGTTAAACCCTAATTTTTGAGCTTTATCAAATTTATCACCAGTTGCAGGAATTAAAGCACCTAATGTTCCAGCTAATGCATAACCAGCTGCATTTGAAATAAAGAAAACCCCATACAGTAACGAAGCAAATCTTTTAGGAGCTAGTTTACCAACTAATGAAAGCCCAATAGGCGACAAACATAGTTCAGCACAAGATTGTATAAAATACAACAGAATCAACCATTTTATAGCTAGTAATCCTGTACTTCCCAAATCTTTCACATTATGAGCAATAATGAAATAACTCAATGAGATAATCGCCAAACCTAAAGCTTGTTTTGCTGGCGAAATAGGCTCTTTACCACTTGCTCTTAATTTATCCCAAAGAATACTAAAAGGAACTGCTAATAAAACGATGCAAATACCATTAAAAATTTGAACCATTGAGGCAGGCATTTCCCATCCAAACATAATATTCCTATCGGTTTGATTTGATGCAATAAAAGTTAATGAAGAACCCGCTTGCTCGAAAGCCGCCCAAAAGAAAATAATAAAGAAGGAGATAATATAAATAACTAAAATCCTTTGAGTTTCGATTTTTGTTAGCGTCGAATCTAATAAAATCAAAACTGCTAATGAAATACCAGCACCATAAATAATTGGATAAATAATCCCTTTAACCAAAGTACCAATCTCAAAAGTAGAAAAACCAAACTCTCCTACTAAAAGATATCTGAAAACAAAAAACAACACAAAGAATAATCCTGTTACTATTCCAATAGATGAACCTGAAAATTTTGCTTGTTCTACAACTTCTCCTGATTCAAAGTTTTTATTTGGTTTTGCTCCGATTGCACTTCCGTCTGGTGCAATTACATATTTATCCTTAAGGAAATAGAAAATAACAGTTCCTAATACCATAGCTAATCCAGCCATTAAATACCCCCATTTAAAAACAGTCGGGTCTTGTACCCCATTTACTTTAACATCTGCAATTAATGGTACAAAATATTGACTTAAAAGTGCTCCAATGTTGATTCCCATATAAAAAATAGTAAATGCAGAATCTAACTTTGTTTTTTCTTGTGGAGGATATAAACTTCCTACCATTGATGAAATATTAGGCTTAAAAAAACCATTCCCAAAAATAATCAGAAACAAACCTAACCAAAAAATTGCTTTTGAAAACTCTAAATTACTACCATAAATCGTGGCACTATAGAATAATAAAAATTGACCAATTGCCATCAAAGTACCGCCCAACATAATACAACTTCTATTTCCTAGATATTTATCGGCTATAAAACCTCCAAGAAGCGGTGTCAAATAACACAAAGCTAAAAATCCGCCATAAATAATAGAAGCATTAGATTCTCCTAACATTAAAGCATTTACCATAAAAAGAGTTAAGATGGCGCGCATTCCATAGAAATTGAATCGTTCCCACATTTCTGTTCCAAACAATACCCAAAGTCCTTTTGGATGAGCTGTTTTCTCTTGTGTTTCTGTCATTGTAGTCTAGTTTAAATTATGTGATTGAGGTTAGTTATTATAAATTTTCAAGGATAAAGTTAGTCATTTTATTGTAAAGTTGAATTCGGGTATAACCTCCAAAAATACCGTGATTTTTATCTGGATAAATTTGTGAATCGAACTGTTTGTTGGCTTGAATCAACGCTTCCATCATTTGCATTGAATTTTGAACGTGTACATTATCATCTGCCGAGCCGTGTATTAATAAAAACTTGCCTTTTAACTTCTGTACGTGATTTATTGGCGAGTTATCATCATAACCACTAGGGTTTTCTTGTGGTGTTTGCATATAACGTTCCGTATAAATACTATCATAAAAACGCCAATTGGTAACTGGAGCCACTGCGATAGCCATTTTGAAAACATCATTTCCTTTCAAAATACAATTCGATGCCATAAATCCACCAAACGACCAACCAAAAATTCCTATTCTTGATTTGTCTACAAAAGAATAAGAACCCAATACTTTGGCCGCATCAATTTGGTCGATTACTTCGTATTTCCCTAATTCTTTTTGAGTCACTTTTTTGAATGCGGCTCCTTTAAAACCTGTGCCTCTTCCGTCAACACAGGCCACAATATATCCTTTTTGTGTAAGCGATGCAAACCAGTAATCATCGCCGCTGTTCCAATCATTATTGACTTGTTGTGAACCTGGCCCAGAATATTGGAACATAAAAACAGGATATTTTTTAGTAGCATCAAAATCTTTAGGTTTCATCATCCACATATTAAGTTCAATTCCTTTTTCTGTTTTCAAAACAGAGAACTCTTTTGTAGGCAAATTGAAGCCTTTTAAATTGTTGGATAAGGTTTGATTCTCCTCAATCATTTGCAATTGCTTTCCAGCTTTGGCTTCATTCAAAGTATAAACTGGAGGCTGAGTAGCGCTTGAAAATGTAGTAATAAAATATTGGAAATTTGGGCTAAACGTAGCTGCACTAGTACCTACCTTAGAAGACAAACGTACTTTGTTTTTACCATCTAAACCAATACGGTAAATGTCTCGATTGATAGAGCCATTTTCTACCGATTGATAAAAAATAGTTTTTGTTTTTTCATCAAATCCATAATAATTGGTTACTTCCCAATTCCCTTTGGTCACTTGATTAATTAATTTTCCTGTTTTATCGTATAAATAAATATGATTGAAACCATCTTTTTCACTAGTCCAAATAAAACTGTTATCTTTTAGGAAAGTCAAGTTGTCCGTAACATCAATATAGGCTTTGTCTTTTTCATTTAAAACAACTTTTGCTGCAGCTGTAGTACCATCAATAAACAACAAATCTAAATTATCTTGATGACGATTCAACACTTGAGCCGAAAGCACGTTAGCATCGTTTGTCCATTGCATTCTTGCAATGTAAAAATCAGAGTAGTTGCCTAAATTCACGTCTTTTTTTGCTTGAGATGCAACATCATAAATATGCAAAGACACTACTGCATTTTTTTCACCAGCTTTAGGATATTTGAATGTTTCTACTTTTGGGTACAACTCTTTTTGAAAAATCGACATCGAAAACTCAGGAACTTCGGATTCGTCAAAACGGATAAATGCAATCTTTTTACTATCGGCACTCCAGTCAAAAGCTTTTACAAAAGCAAATTCTTCTTCGTACACCCAGTCGGTAATCCCGTTGATGATACTATTCTTTTTTCCGTCTGTAGTAATTGAGGTTGTCGTTTTGGAAGCAATGTCGTAAACAAACAAATTATTGTCTTTTGCATAGGCTATCTTTTTACCATCTGGCGAAAGCGTTGGCTCTTGAACAGGAAAATCAAATAATTTGACTAATTGCTTAGAAGTTATATTGTATAAAAAATAATCGGCTGTAAAAGAATGACGAAAAATTGGCTGCGTGTTATTCGCAATTAGGATTTGTTTTTCATCTTCACTAAAGCTATAACTGTCGATTCCATCTGATAATTGAGGAAAATCTTTAGTATCAATCAAAGTGGCTACTTTCTTTAATGAAGCATAATCATACAAATCAATTTGTTGACCATTACGAGCCTGATTTGGATTCAAAACGGTGTACTGATTGGTCGTATTCATTGCCTGTAATGCGTCCATTCCTTTGGTTCTAAAAGCCCCTGTAAAAATAGATTCGACGGTTATTTTTTGTTGCCCAAAAACGGAAGACATTCCGATAAAAAACAATAAAGCCAATTTTTTTAATTTCATATATGTAAAATTTAAATGTTATCTTTTCAACCCTGATTTAAAGAAAATATCACTTGATATTTCTAATAAAAAAAAGGAATCAAATGTATGATTATTGTATATCAAATGAGAAATTTTGCATTAAAAACAAAAAACAGTCCTCAATTGAGTTATATTTAAAACGATGTCAATTTTAGTAAAAAAATTGCAATAAAGCCTTATGAAATGTGTTAAAACTTACCAATCCTACATAGAAGAACTTCCAGTAAGAATGCCAAAAGTAATGGTATAAAAAAAAAGCAAAACCGTATATTTGCTGTCAAAACCATTAATCAATTGAAAATGAACAATACCATCGCAGGATTTTCAAAATTATCTAAAGAAGAAAAAATAAACTGGATTGCCAATAACTATTTTTCAACACCATCTGAAGCAATTGATTTATTAAAAAAATACTGGAATTCTGACAGTATTTTACAGCAATTACACGACGAATTCATTGAAAATACTATCACTAACTTTTATATTCCTCTTGGAGTTGCTCCAAATTTTTTAATCAATGGCAAAAATAGCTCAATACCAATGGCTATTGAAGAAAGTTCCGTTGTGGCAGCAGCAGCAAAATCAGCCAAATTTTGGGCTACAAGAGGTGGATTCAAAGCAACTATAATCAATACCGAAAAAATCGGCCAAGTTCATTTTTTATTCACTGGAGATAAAAGCAAATTGACTACTTTTTTCAACCAAATAAAAACAACTTTCTTTTCAGACACCGATGCATTGACCAAAAATATGAGACAACGCGGTGGCGGAATTTTAGATATCGAGTTGAGAGACAAAACGGACTTGATTCCTAATTACTATCAATTACATGCTACTTTTGAAACTAAAGATAGTATGGGAGCGAACTTCATCAATTCTTGCTTGGAGCAATTTGCTAAAACCTTAAAAGAGAAAGCAGAAAACTACGAATCATTTACGGCTGAGGAAAAGGAAATTGAAGTAATTATGAGTATTCTTTCTAATTATGTTCCGAATTGCTTAGTACGAGCTGAAGTTTCTTGCCCCATAGAAGACTTAGCCGAAAAACATATCCCTAATCCTGAAGATTTCGCGAAACGTTTTGTGCAAGCTGTTCGAATTGCAGAAGTAGAACCTTATCGAGCGGTTACACACAACAAAGGCATTATGAATGGCATTGACGCCGTAGTTTTAGCCACAGGAAATGATTTTAGAGCTGTAGAAGCTGGCGTTCATGCCTATGCGTCAAAAGAGGGACACTACAGCAGTTTGTCTCACGCTAAAATAGAAAACGGACAATTCACTTTTTGGTTAGAAATTCCATTAGCGTTAGGAACAGTTGGAGGTTTAACCTCACTACATCCTTTAGTGAAATTTTGCCTCGAAATGCTTGAAAAACCTTCAGCACAAGAATTGATGCAATTTGTAGCTGTTGCTGGTTTAGCACAAAATTTTGCTGCACTTCGTTCTTTAACCACTACAGGCATTCAAGAAGGACATATGAAAATGCATTTGAACAACATTTTAAATCAATTTAATGTCACTGAAGAAGAACGTCATGATATCAAGAAGCACTTCAAACATCACACTATTTCCCATAGTGCCGTAGTGAATTATATTGAAGAATTAAGAAAATAAAGACTGACTAGAATCCTGATGTTCCATGAGACAAACCTTTTATAGCAACGGAAAACTTTTATTGACTGGCGAATATCTTGTTTTAGATGGCGCAAAAGCACTAGCGCTCCCAACCAAGATGGGACAAAATCTACAAGTTGTTACTCATGATAAACCGACAATATCGTGGAAAAGTTTTGATGCAGATGGCACAATATGGTTTGAAGACGAACTAGAATTGGATGCCATTATTAATTACAAAGAAGCCGCAGAATCCTCGGTTAAAAACACCTTGTTGACTATTTTACATCATGCGCATTTATTACAACCCTCTTTTTTTCAAGAAACAGTAGGCTATCAAATTGAAACAGCATTGACTTTTCCAAAAAAATGGGGATTGGGAACGTCATCTACTTTGATTAACAATCTTGCCCAATGGCTAAAAATAGATGCCTTTGAATTACTCAACAATAGTTTCGGTGGAAGCGGTTATGATATTGCTTGTGCTCAAAACGACACACCTATTTTCTATCAATTAGAAAATCAAAAACCGAATGTTACACCACTTGATTTCCAACCTGAATTTGTCACAAATTTGTACTTTGTGTATTTAAATCAAAAACAGAGTAGTAAAAATGCCATAGCAGCCTATTACAATAAAAAACACGAGAAATTAAAACAGAACATTGCAAACATTAATAAATTGAGTGATGCTGTTGCCACAGCGAAAAACATCAAATCTTTTGCTAACGCACTACAGCTACACGAAAACGAATTGAGTGCAATTTTGGAATTATTAACTGTTCAAGAAGCCCTTTTCTCGGATTTTGATGGAGTAGTAAAAAGCTTGGGTGCTTGGGGAGGTGATTTTATTTTGGCAATAGCTTTAGAAGACCCTACAGCATACTTTTCAAGTAAAGGATACTCAACTGTTATTCCTTACAAAGAGATGATTTTAGGTGCTTAAAACTTGCTTATAACATCCTGCTCTTTGGACTGTTCTTGCTCATTGGTCTCAATAAGCGTGTTATGAAGCCTTTCGGCCATTTTTTCTATGCTATTGGTTATCGAATCGTAGACCAACTCCATACGACGGTGTTTTTCTTCTTTCACAGCTTTCAAAACATCATCTACAAAATACTTATCGTATTTCTCTGCAACAGAGTCACGAGTATTAGTTAATCGAATAACAGAATCGTTACTTAATATTGTAACTTTAAAATGCTGCTCTTCATTACTTAAATAATATTTCCCTCCTAACTCATCACAATTGATATCAGTGCCATTAACTTTTAACAGCTCTGTTATTATTCCATAAATATGATTTTCAATTTTGGAATATTCTTTAGGTTTTCTTTTAAAAAAACTAAACATACCAATTTTTATAAACTAAGGCATTCAAATAATTTTCTCTCATTATTTTATATCTAGCAATGTTTTTTCGATTAAAACAAAGTGAAATTATATTTTGTAATATCTCAGCAAATTAACAATACCATTTTCAATATCGCAAATTAATATTCAAATAACAAAAAAGGCTGAGTTTTACCCAAAAAAAAAGCCAGAAACATAAATGTCCCTGGCCTATATTATAAAAAAACAACTAATCAGTAGTAACTAGAATCCAAATTGTTTTCTGTTGTCTTCAATTGTAGCAGCAGCTTTCAATGATGGAATAGCTCTATTACTATCACCACTTGTTTGTGCTTTTATTTTTGTAACATATTGAGCATGGCTTTTTAAAGCTGGAGCTTTAATTGTGCTCACGTTTTTAACAACATATACTCCTGTATTTCCTTCAATTGGAGCTGAAATTTTGTTTGCAGCCAAAGCAAATGCATTACCAACAACTTTAGCTTCTTGTCCAACTCCACCAGGTAAAACAGCATTTTCAAGAGTCAAACCTGTAGCTTGTTGCACTGGAGCACCAACGCTTTTTGCAATAGCTTCTAATGAACTGCCTGTCATTTTTGCTTTAATCAATTCTGCTTTTTTCTTGTTCTTAAGAATTGGCTCAACATATGGTCTTGCTAAAGATACAGCAACTAAACCAGAATCATCGATACTCTTAATTTTTGCAATAACATGACCAACATTTGCCACCTCAAAACGTTTAACAGTACCTACCTTTGAATCATCTTCAAAAGCCCATCTTACGATTGCTCTTTGATTACCCAAAGAACCAAAGTTTTCGTCTAATGCTTTTGCAGTTACTACTGGCGCAACTGTCAACTTCATATCTTTCGCTAATTTATCAAAATCTTTATCAGCTGCTTCCATTTCAAACTGTGTAGCTTGAGCAAATAATTTATCAGAAGTAGCTTCAGAAGCTTCAATTCTTTGTGCAACTGTTGCTAAACGAATTCCGTCTTGTTTATCAGTAATTTTAATTACGTGAAAACCGAAAGGAGTTTCTACTAATCCAATTTTTCCAATTCCGTTATTGAAAACAAAATCGTTAAATGGTTTTACCATTGCATTTGGTCCAAAATAACCTAAATCTCCGCCTTGTTGAGCTGATGAATCATCAGAAGCAGTAAAAGCTAACATCAAGAAACTATCTGGATTTGCAGTTACTTGAGCTAAGATAGACTCAGCTTTTGCTTTAGCTTCTTCTTTAGTTCTTACTTCACGTTTGTTTGGCACTTGAGTACCTTCATAGCTAATTAAGATATGACTTGCTTTAGCATTTACTCCAGATTTAAAACCTAATGATTTAGACAAACAGTAGTAGTTTCCAAATTTATATGGTCCATAAACTGCACCTGCAGGTAAGCTAAACAAACGGTCAGCATCAACGGCTGGTAAATCTTTTTTAGCAATATAAGTTGAATCGTAAGGAACGTCAGAATTTGCATTAACGAAGTCAATCGCATTTTTAGCATTTTTAAATCCAGGAACAGTATCATTTTTACCTGTTGCTTGATTGTATACTACACTTCCTGACAACAAACTTGTAATTTTGTTTTTTACTTCAGCCTCATCTTGAGCTGAAGCTTTATCTTCGATTAAAACATAAGAAATTTCACGAGACTCATCTGCTTTGAATTTCTTTTTGTTTTTACTCATGTACTCAGTAATTTCAGCATCAGTAACTTTTACATCACTGTCCTTGATAGTAGAATATAAACCAGCTACATACGCAAAGTTTACTTTATTAGCTTCTGCTTCGTATTTAAATTTACCTTCTAATTCAGTAGTATAAAGTGAAGACTTTATCAACGTATTGTAGATTTGGTACTTTGCATTAATCTCAGCATCTTTCTCTCTGTCTTTCAAGAATTGCGCTTGTTCTGGATTTGATTTGAAAAAATCTTTAAATTTTGCTAAGTCAAATAATCCAGCAGCATTTAAGAACATTGGATTTTTACCAATATTTTGGTCTGCTTTTAACACTTCAACGATGTGCTTCTCTCCTACTCTTAATCCTAATTTTTCGAACTCAGTAGTCAACAAAGCCAAAGTAACTTCTTGTTCCCAAACTCTGTTAGCTGCTTCAGTTGGAGTAATTCCTTGACCACTTTTTTCAAGATTTGTAACTTTAAGTCTAAAATCTTCAAAAGCGATATCCTTTTCATTAATACTCCCAACATCTTTTGTATTTTGACCAAGACCACCTTTACCGATAAGGTCTTGAATTATAAATGCAAACAATGCAATTGCGATTGCTCCAATCAATAAAGCGGAACGTTGTCTAATTTTTGCTAAAACTGCCATTTCTATTGTTGTTAATTTTTATATTCAGATTGCGAAAATACAATTATCTAGTTAATAATAACACTTGGTGCGTTTTATTTTAGAAGTTTTTTTAAAGTTTTAAAAAAAATATGCGATTGCAGTTATTTTAACGAACGCTATCTTATTTTTCGAAACGACTTCTCCAGAAAAAAAGCTATTTTCAATGGTTTGCTCTATATTTTTAGAAACAAAAAACTATTGATTCGAATTGCGGTCTTCGAAACGTTTAGAATATTTTGCTCTAAAGAAGAACATAAAAACAGCCATTGCTGCTATTCCAAAACTCAACCAAGGCTTTGCTGTTTCATCATTCCACTTTGTTATACCATCATAAATACAAATTAAAGCAATGATAATATAAGCGTAAGAAGTAAATTTTAAATATTTCATTATGAGTAAATTTTAATTATTGGAATCAACCTCTCCAGAGATTTTTTGAGAATTTATAACTTTAAAATCTTTGCTAAAATCAATCCCTTGACCAGCAGAAGAGCCTTTAGGACTGGAGAAAGTAAATCGTCGTTCTGTATAAAACCATTCGTTTTTTTGATCAAAGTACAATTGCTCGGTTTCTAAAACCTGACCGTCTTGGGTAGTAATTTTGACTTTTCCTTGCAAATCAATAATCCCCGTTCTTTTATAAGAAATAGCATAATTGGACTTCACAAAGGTCTTCTTTCCTTTGGCATCAAATAAAGTCACATCAATACCTTTTGGAAATTCTGTAAAAGGAAAATCAACTCCAGAAAAATCAAGCATTTTAGAACTAAGCAAAATAGCAGAAATTCGACCTGAATCGGTATATTTTACATTGATAGAATCAGCTTCTCCAGTTGGGTTGAACTCTGAAATGTTGATTTTTTGAACTTCTTTGAAATTACTTTCACAAGAAAACAAACTCACAAGTAGTGTCAAAAAAAGTAGTGTTGCAAAAAATGGTTTTATGGAGAATGTCATTGTAGTGAATTAGAAACTACTTTCTAGTAGAATTTTCTTTTAACAAACCATTTATCATTCAAAGAGAAACTTACGCTAGCATTGAAATAATTCTCTTGAATTAAACCAGCAGCTGTAGTTCCTTTAATACCATATTCTAATCCTATATTAAAATTAGAAAAAGACCCTACTGAAGGCAAACCAAAACCTAAAGTAACCGATTTATCATCAATTTCTTGATTTTGAATTACCAATCCTGTCTTCTCATAACGTAGTCCAGCTCTGTAAACAATACGTTTTGCGTAACTTGTAAAAGAGTTATAATCTGGAATATAATAACCACCAACACTGTAACGGTTATATTTTTTAAATGAAGCTCCAGATACATTGTTATAATTATTCGCTAATTTACCTGCGTCTCTAATTGCTATTTCTGTACCTATTAACCATTTTCTTGATTGACCAAAACCAAAACCTAACGTTACTTTACTTGGCAACTCAAGCTCACGAGTTGTAGTCACTTCGTCAAATCCTTCAGGATCAATATCAAAAGTTCCATCATAATCTACTGTTGAAATGGTTCGGGTATTTTCTGAAGTCAATTTCCCTTTGAAAGTATAATTCAAACTAGAATACAAGTTTATTTTTTTACTAATCTTAGCCTGATACATAGCACCAAGATTGAAATTAAGACCAGATAAATAAGCAACATTTACTTCTCTTGTTCCTACCGGAACACCTGTTACATATTCTAAGTTGTCTGTTTCAATTTTACCAAAGTTGTACTGAACATCAGCTCCAATACTAAAGTTCTTGGTCAATTTATATCCGCTACCAAAAAAAACCTTATTAACACCACCAGTACCTTCTAATCGTCTGTTGTTTTGAGAACCATCTGCACTAATCGATTGTATTTTGTATCCAACAGAAGAATATGGCATCAAACCAAATCCTACACCTAATTTTCCAACAGGAATAGCAACAACCATATAATCGAGAGTAGTTCTTTTTGCAGTGGCACTATTTGCATCATCCTTAAGCGCTTTTGTACCATAGGTACCACCCATCGTAAGTGTCGTTAGCTTTAAATTAGCATAACTCGATGGATTCTCAACATTAACATGTATACTATCTTGTTCTATTGCAACACCCCCCATCGAACGATTTTCTAGCATCCCTCTATATCTAATATCTCCAATTCCGTAATATGAGTAAGGTGAAGAAGTCCCTTGTTGAGCCAAAGAAACTAATGAAAAAAGCAAACAAGTTGCTATAAAGATTTTTTTAATCATTGTTGATTGTATATTGAAATGTTTGATTCAAACTCTCTAATAGGAAATTTGAATTGGCAAATATGGTATTTTTTAATCGCATAGCCAAAAAATCTGCATCACCCCCCGTTAAAATTATTATAAATTTTGAATACTTTGCTTTGAATTCCTCTATGAAACCGTCAATTTCATAGACTAATCCATTTACAACTCCAGAATGAATAGCATTTACAGTCGAGTCGCCAATAAAAGTCTCTGGATTACCCATACTAAGCAACGGCAATTTGGCGGTATAATTATGTAATGATTCATACCGCAAACGAATTCCTGGCGAAATTGCACCTCCAAGATAATTATCGTCAGCATCAACACAATCATAAGTTACACATGTCCCCGCATCGATTACCAATCTATTCTGTCCTGGAAATTGTAGTGTCGCTCCAGCGGCTAAAACCATTCGATCAATACCGAGCGTAGTGGGCGTTGCATATTTATTTATAAAAGGGAAAGTATCCTTATGAGACACAAAGTGCACTTTTAACTTAGATTCGAAAGCTAAAAAGAGCTCTTTTTCTAAATTTCCAACCGAAGAAACGACCAAATGCTTGAGATTTGGATATTTCTTTAAAATATTTTCAATTTTTTTTCGAAGCTCTTCTACTTCAAAAACAAAAAACTCAACAAGTGTATACTGCTCAAAAACAGCGCCTTTAATCCTTGTATTTCCAATGTCTACGGTTAAAATCATATATCACAATTAGCGGAAGCTAAGGTACGAATAGATTTTTTTTAAAAATTGTTTTGGATAAATTAAAAATGGTTCTATATTTGCACCCGCAATCAACAAGCACTACGGCTTAAAATTGTAAAGGTACCTTAGCTCAGATGGTAGAGCAATGGACTGAAAATCCATGTGTCCCTGGTTCGATCCCTGGAGGTACCACGAAACCCGAATAGCAATATTCGGGTTTTTTGTTTTTAGCCAATAACCATTTTTTTTCAAAACTTCAACAAATAGAAAGTAAGTACAAAATAGAATATAACTGAA
>OBMA010000119.1_pt1 | contig 38184 bp, 18 predicted proteins | sample 1539141 | NCBI WGS metagenome assembly OBMA01 (sample SAMEA3991484, study PRJEB22521) | metagenome | biome: anthropogenic terrestrial biome; feature: sewage plant; material: raw primary sludge | place: Sweden | collected 2012-09-26
GATGCTGAATGTTCTGTTTGATACGGTAACCTTGTACAACTGCGGAATCTCATGTAAAACTTGGAAGTATTTGTTTCCTATCTTCAAGGACACGGGACAAAACTTCTTTTTTTCCTTGTCATAAAGGGTAATATCATGCAAAGTAACTCTTACATCTTTCAAAACTTCCAAACTCCTACCACTCAATCCTGAGGACTTTATCAAACTTTGGTCAGTATTGCTGTTGATGAAACAATGGGGAATTGTAGTGACCAAGTACGGATTTTCTACAGTATATGATGAGGCCCATTGGTCCATAAATGATTTGTTGACGTTGAAGTAATAACATCCCATACAATTACTTGATGCTTGCTCTGGTATCAAACTGAAAAATAGAGTAGTCAATTTTTGGAAATTAGCCTTACCCCCATAAAAGGTGGTACAATCGACAACTACATAATGTTTAGAGCACCACATTCTTGCATATATCTGCAGAACTTTATAGACCAGTGAGTCCATTACAAAATTATTGTACTCGCAATTGGTAAAAGTTACGACAATAATTTGTATGCCATCCAATGTCATTGCTTCATGTACAAATGGCGCATTATCCTCTTCTTCTTCTTTCATGTCCACTTTTTTGAAGGCATAGCGACTCATGAATTCATACAATAAAGGATATTTTTCCCGATTCTCGACTACAAAAGGAGGAATTTCATTCTTTATTTCCATGCTAGGTTGTCCCAATACACCAAGAATTTTGTCGTTGAGCATAACAGCATCCTTCAAAAAGCTGAACTCCCCTGGTAATTTGGATTCATTAATAATTTCTTTTCTTATGGTAAACTCATTGAGGTAAAAGAATTTATGCAAAAATGAGTAGTCAAAGCTTATTGGTGTCGGATCTTCTCTTACATTGACGGTGAAATTGTTAGTCGGTATCTTGCACAATTCAGACAAAAAATTGAATATTTTATCACTACAGGTTTTCAAAAACTCTTCTTTTGAAACTAAGATATCTTTCTTGAATATATTTTCCCTGCCATTAGCTAAACTTTGAATAACTTTAGCCAGGGTAATAAAGGGCTTTCTATCATGGGCGTGCGTAACAATAATGATATTTTCCGAATCAGGACTAACTAAAGCAGGCCCGATAAACCTCAAGAAAACGAATGACCCAACGGCAATATATGCGTATTCTGGAAAATTTACACTAGCAGCATTGTAAATTGTTTTACAGATATCAACTAATTCTATTGGGAAATCATCAATAGAACTTGTAATTGCGTCAATTAATCTTGTCATGTACTTCTCAAATAAGTCTAACATCTTTTCGGAGTTTTCGGATCCTGGTTTCATCTTATCAATTTCAAAAGACTCCTTGTTATCCACTATCCCTTGCAAAACGGGTCTCAAAGTTTTTATCAAATATTTGTTACCTCTAGATCTAGTGTAAAGTGACAAAGCCCTTGTTGCACAACTATTTCTTCTGAGAATATCGTCTGATCCTGCGGCCCGTTTGATTTCTTGTTTAAGGAGCTCAGTAACAAAGATATGAGACGCATTTCTAGTGTCAAAGGCGTTTAAGAATCCACCAGCATATAAATCAACATCAGCAGGAGAACACGCTAAACTTCCGAAAAATGCTAATATTGGGTTCTTGATTATATATTTCAGGAAGTCATCTATAGCTAGAATTTTATCCATTTCATGTTTCTCAGGGTTAACTGGATAGTTGGTCACTATGTCGATGAAAACTCTTAAAAAGGCGATTCTGATATCTTTATTTGGAGAATAACCCATTGGTAAAGTGAATTTTAAAGAAACGTTGACATTGGCATTAGATAAGTTCGTTAGCGCTATTATTACATTTTCATTAAGTATACTGATCTTATGCCTTAATGAAACTGGAAACTGATTCAGGTCCACACTTTTCTCCAGACCTTTTAACAAAATAGTAAAGTGATTGCCAAATGATACTGTAGAAGATCTGTTCCAATCTTCTTTTGAGCTTGAAGGCGGTATTTCTAAAGGAACATTATGTGTTAGGTAAGCCAGTGCTTTTGCAGATTCAATAGAAGTGTCGATATACAAAAAATCTTCGTCCCTTTTCTGCAAATCCATTTCCCTTAATGGTCTTGACAGGTTTTCAAAATCATAATCCTTATTAATAGATAGTTTGAACCAACCAATAACTAACTTCAACCATTTATTCTTTAAATGGAAATGATTTGAAATGCCCAGGTTCTTTTCAGAGTGCTCAAATGCTCTAAACATTTTCGACATTTGGATAATTCCCTTATAATATTTGGAGGACTTGATGGAAATCTTCTCCACTATTTCGATCAACTTATCGACCGCATCAAGCAAGTCCGTCGAAAAGAGTAGCATTATCTTTTCATCATCATCCCTCTTTAGTATAGTTCTTATTATAATTATTATCTGCTCTAGTAAAACAAACGATGAATCCTCATGTGACTTTGAAAGATCAATTGACATCAGTTCATCTATTTTCAGTCCTAGGTTGTTAAACAATAAGTTAAAAGATAGAGGATGCAACTCAATACTTAATATATCTCTCGAATTTTCTCTTGTTAATAGATTTGGATTATTCAACCATTGACATTGTTTTGAAATAAAGAAATTCATTTTTTTCGTTAACTCGAGTTTAAGACTTTTGTGCACCTCATAAGCGGGATTTCGTGACTCAAATGATAAGCTGTCTCCTTCATTATCTGGAGCGCTTTTGCTTTTTTCCAACTCTTGCATATCAGACAGAATACCTGACATAGAAGCCAGAATGCCCGCCAAGCTTCTAAAATCTACTAGTTCCTCTTGCGTAACTGATTTCGAACAGCTGAAGTAAAACCACTTCTTGTAAATTACGTCCATTGAATCCAAAAGGATTGAGTCGGATCCTTTGATATAAGTTAAAATATTATTTCTTAGACGCCGTTGAAAAGCCACTGATCCTGAGGCAGTGAAATTGTCCTGGGCCATAGCATCTATGAAATCAATATTGTAAATGGAGTATTGATCCAAAGCGCCTACGTATTTTTGATAAAATCTCAAGGATCGTAGAAATTCACAACATGAAATTTTTATTAAGCGTGGCGTATTTCCACGACTGCAGTATAATGAAATGAAAATTCCACTTCCTACAGCACCAACTAATAATGGCAGCGTCAACCTCTCCGTCGTAATTATTGCCTGGACTAGGTTGTGTTTTTCTGCTAGATTTGATAAATAAGAACGGACTCGTTGAAATTTAACAATAATGTCTAGTAGCATCTCTCTCTTCGCATTTTCTAACTTTAAATCAAACAGTGATGAAGCAAACAAAGTAACGGCATATGTACATAACAAATAATGGTCATTCAGTACTCTTGGGTCAAGATCATTATCAATGTCTTCAAAAGTAGCTATATAACTTAATGGGATTTCAATAAAAGCCCGCGCTGTAACTTGTAGTCTTTGATTAGAATCCAATATAGAAACAAAAAGTGGTTTTATAATATCCGTAAAAGTCTTCGGGAATTCTGTATTAGCATCTGGGCGTATAAACCAGTTGGTCATTCTTTTGAAAATGCTGAAAATGTTCATCATAATCTTTCTTGCTTCATCATTGTCACTCAGTATTACTCTTGAATAAGAAGGCTGTTTCAATTGTTTATCATCAGCAATTTTTTTTGTTTTGTTTGGTTTTGGAGATTTGATGTTTTTCAAAATAGTTGGGGTTGCCGTAATCGAATGATTAGAAGAAAATCCTGCACTTGACGAGAGGACTGAGAGCGGAGAAGGCAAATCACTTTGTTGCAATTGCGGCGGAGAAGAATATGGACTTTGTCGTGATCTTTCAGAGTCGTTCGGTGAAGCGTATCTCTTAGTAGTAGGAACCCCAGATAATCTATGGGCTAACAAGTTTGCATTATTATTTTGTTGTGCCTCCAACGGATTAGTCAAAATGTTAGACAAGCTCAAATCAGAGGCACTTGATCTGTTAGATAAGGTTGGTAAGATTGATTGAATATCCCACGTGCGCGTATTGGCGATATTGCTTCCTGAGTTAATTGATAAGGGTGATTGGGAAAGTGAAGAGACTAACGAGGCATCCGATGAGTTATGAATAATTTCGGTTGGCTCAGTGTAAACGCTTGTGGCAGCATCAAAACTGACATGATCATCATTAGAAAGTGTTCGCGCAGCATCAAATTGATCTAAAATATGCCCATCCAATATAGAAGCAATAATCTTGGTTACATTATCGTCAAAATAAGGCGTTGCTTTCAACAAAATATCAGCAATTATGCAGAAAAGTCTCTTTAACACAGAGGAGGTTTTTTCTGCAATATCCTCATGAAGTTTTTTGGTGCTTACTAGGTGAAAAAATACCCTAAATCCTTCAGTGTATAACGATATTTTGGGAAGGTCTATGTGATTGAGTTCTTTTTCCAGTTGTAAATGTCTTAAAAATAAATCAGAATCCAGCTGTAAACCGCTTGCAAAAAACTCTAATTGTAAACGCCTATGTGTAAGGGGATTCCTTTCAACACAATGAGAAATAAAAGTATTTGCAGTGGCAGAGTTCCAATTGGTGCCGACCTCTAAATTTTGACCCAACAAGTTGTAGAATCTCTTCGAAAAAATAACAGAAGCAATATTTGAATCGATTTGGGATATAGAAGACGTCATTGTCATTAAAAATAGAATGGACCTGATAGAGTCAATCAAGGAAACATCTGAAACGAACTGTCCCCCATTCAAATTTTTAATCAAATATGTCAAAAATTTAACGTTACGTTTCCTGCCTTGCTGTAAAGTAAGTTTTTTTAAGCCATGGGTGAGGTGCCTGATACTTGGATTTTTGGATGCTGAGCCCCAACTTGAAGTATTAGAGTCCTTCGGATTAATATTCATTATCGGTTCCGAAATTTTTCTATACGAATTTGAGTTCATCTCATCATATACTTCACTGTCTAATAAGGTCAGAACCACCAAAAACCTTAATATGGCAGTATGGGAGGAAAGTTCTGATCCGGTATAGTTGGAGTACAGCTCCATAATATTTTCCATATAGTTTAAAGAAGACTGATCGTTCTGAGACTGAGAATTATTAACTCCTGCATGCATATTTGTATTTGTCATCGATGCATTAGAATGCTGAGAAGTATCCCAAAGAAACAAGGAGTTACTATCATCTAGATTGAGTGATTTTCTACTCGAGTTAAAGGATGAAATGTCATCTAAGGAAAATATGCGTTGTGGAATATTATTAAGATTAGCGCTGTTGTTATTGTTATTATTGTTGTTAGTATTCATAGTAGAGGGCGTATCTGCATCTGTTTTGGTAGTTGCAGCCGTAGTCGATGTGGAAGTATTCGCCTGTCCTAGTGTTGAAGTGATTGGAGATAACGGATACCCTAGGATGTTCGTGTTTAAGGGTGAACTCAATGATGCCATAGGGGAAGTAGGCGATGCATCATTCCCAGTAGAAAACTGAGACGGAGAAACATTGCCAGAAGCATTCACACTCGACTGCTTTATCGACGTTTTTGATATAGAGTTTGGACTATTAGTGTTGGTCGTCTTTGAAGAAGAAGAAGAATGATGAAGATGGTAGTGGTGGTCATTATTGACATTTGTTAATAATGATGATACACTAAAAGTGGAATAAACGTCATCGAATAACAGTGAGACTAGTTGGGATATAGACGTTTTATCAGAATTATTCGAACCACCATTATCAGATGAAGAAGACGGACTATTATAATCTGATGATATTAAATTGTTATAAATTTTGACGTATTCTTTTGGCCTTGCCATTATCCAAAATAAAAAAGCTTTGGAAGCATAATATAACAAAAGCGAATGAAAAATGGTCCTCTTCATGTAACTTGACAGGTGTTGTAGTATGTCCAGATATGCTAGCAGATTCTTATCAGTCAAATACTCACAACCAAATAAATCCAAGTGGTTTACTACGCCCAATTCGGTTGAGGTGTGTGATATCAATAAAGGTGCAACAACTTTTGTTTTGACACACTTTGTGAATTCAACATGATTGGAAGCAGATATGAATCTCTGGATATAATCTATTGTTAAATCTATTTTCTCGGTATATGCTGGATAGTTTCTCTTTTGTAAAAATTCCTGTGAATCGGGTAAAATACTCGATTTTGAGATAGTAGCGCTGCCAGAAAGATGGTGAGACATGTTCTGTAAAACCTTTAAAGTTCTTGTATTGAACTTCAGCTTAGAAATTTTACATAGTAACATCGTCGCCAAAGCTGGATTGATTCTCGTGTGCTTTGGCCTAGATGTATGGAAGTTTGGCCTGTGACTTGAAAATCCCGGTTTGTAATTATCGTTTCTAATTTTCTTGAAGTCATTGTTTTGATCCCAGTAATACTCAAAAACATCACTCAGTAATCTCAAAAGAACCAATATAGAATGGGCAATATCATCTGTAATATTGTCAGACGTGATTTCTTCATCTTGCACAATCAAGTCAATTAAACCTAATGTGTTTTCGATAATCGGGTTCAAGTCCTTAGTGATGGCTATATTCAAAATGATGGACCGACACGAATTGAAAACTGAATCTGCCTCCACATCAGCATACGTTTTCAAATTAGACTCTATGGGAAGAACAAGTAGAAGCCTATCAAAAAAAAGATGCTTGGTCAAAGAGTATTCCATTGGGGAATTTTTTTTGTCTTGCAGATCGCTTTGATTCATTTTAGAAAGAGCCTTAATCTTGTTGTATGTTATATGCTGAAGAAAAATGTTAAGTTTGAAGTTCTATTTGCAGGCAAAAGATGATCACTTGACTTTATACGCTTTCGTTAAATAGCTTAACCACGCGCTGAAAACTACTATGAGCCCAATGCCAATAAAATGATCAAAGGCGTAAATGAAACCGGTACTGTGTAATAAGCGGAAAAAAAAAAACAGTTAATTGTTTCAATCGTAATACAAAGCGAAAACCTTTAGTATATTAGTTTTATATGAGCAGTAACTCTTGTTATTATCCTTCGAACACTGTTCATTTGCTCATCTTTTACTTAACGTTTTTACACATCTTTCTATATTGTATCCCTTTATGAAAAACTTCCAGGCGGTGTCGGCTCGCTTAGAGGGTAATACCAAAATTGTTCAACCCAGGGCCGTCGTTAACCTTGATTCTTTTGGAAAAGCTACTCGGCTGCGGTGGAACTACCTGCAATTGATACAAACAATAGTACAACTTATTACTTTGATGGCTATTAAGCATTATGAGCCCGATAGAGCCGAGGAGGTTTTGTAACAGTGTTTTGTCACAGTATCTTGAGTGCGTCACACAGGCTTGTGGCAGAACAATAAAGATGTAGCCTTGCGGCTTGAGAAATTTGACCATGCGATGGCACATTGCACCGCGATCCCTGTGATTTTTGACAAAATTTAGCACTAGAGAGCATGATATCAGGTCGAATTTGTCGTTTTCATTTCTCGGTAGCGGTCTTTCCATAAAATCCTGCTTGATAACGCCTTCATGTTCCTCTAAATCTATACGAACCACCTTTCTAAAAAGTGCACAACGGGATATGCGATTTCCGGAGCTTAATGAACCAATTTCTAATGCCATTACTCCAGGACGATTTTCAAATGAGGACCTGATCCATTTCTCGAGCAACTTGGACGTGTCTCCTCCTCGTTCCTTCAATTGCCCATTTTGACTGGCAATTTGGTAAGTTTCTAGTCCTCCCAATTTATTAATCTGATTCATTATGTAACCAAGTAATGTGTACATCACAGCCAAGTCAGAAGTATCCTTTGATTTGGATTCATTTTTAATTAATGAGTGCAGCCTCAGTAGTTGTGATTCCATAGCATCATTGAAGGACTGCGATTTGCCGTCTTCATAGTACTTGCCCAGTCTTACATTACCTTTAATACTTAACCTGATAATTTTGTCATTCTTCTCCTCGTTGGAATCATCTAGGTTTTCCTTAAGGCATAAAAACTTGCATATCGATTGACGCTTATTAATTAAATGGTGGAATCTTCTTATTATCCTTCTTGTCTTCTGTGGCTTGATTACTCTCGTCACGTTACTTCCTACTTGCTTCCTCTTGCCCGTAATACTCTTCGACTTTCTTGAATGCATTCCGCTGTATTAGTGGTATCGCTAAGCTGACACAAGATTGCCATCAAGGTCATGGCTAGCTCATCGATACTATAATTGTTATATTTTTTTTCACCTCACAAACCCGCCTCAAGGTTAGTTAGTCCGTACTTTTCTTTTTCTCTGAAAAACTTTTCCAGCGATGAGCTTATAAGAATTTCCATCTAAAAAAGTTATATTCGCCAACCTGCCCATCATTATCATCATAACCTCAGGTAGAAATTCTTTAGTCAAATACCGGCATAATCAGTTTTTCCATCATGGGTAAGAAAAGGGCTCCTCAAAAAGGAAAAACGGTCACAAAGCCACAGGAGATAATTGTAGATGAATCCAAATTGAACTGGAAACCAGTAGATATTCCGGACACTTTAGATGACTTTGGTGGATTTTATGGCTTGGAAGAAATTGACGGAGTGGACGTTAAAGTCGTGGATGGTAAAGTAACTTTCGTCACGAAAAAAGATTCAAAAGTGTTAAAAGATAGCAATAAGGAAAAAGTCGGAGATGATCAGGAATCTGTGGAAAATGAATCAGGGTCAGATTCGGAGTCCGAGCTCCTTGAATTCAAGAACTTGGACGATATTAAAGAAGGAGAGTTGAGTGCAGCATCTTATTCATCATCCGACGAGGATGAGCAAGGTAATATTGAGAGTTCAAAGTTAACCGATCCCAGTGAGGATGTGGATGAGGATGTTTTGAAAGAAAATGTCTTTAACAAAGACATCAATATCGATGATATTTCTCCTGTAAATTTACCTGAATGGACGAATCTTGCACCTCTCTCAATGACTATTTTGCAGAGCTTGCAGAATTTAAATTTTCTCAGACCTACAGAAATTCAAAAAAAGTCTATTCCAGTTATTATGCAAGGCGTAGACGTCATGGGGAAAGCCTCTACAGGTTCAGGTAAAACTTTAGCCTATGGTATTCCAATTGTAGAGAAACTGATCAGTAACTTCTCTCAGAAAAACAAGAAACCAATATCGTTAATCTTTACTCCTACAAGAGAACTAGCGCATCAAGTCACAGACCACTTAAAAAAGATCTGTGAGCCTGTTCTGGCGAAATCTCAGTACTCGATATTATCTTTGACAGGTGGACTCTCTATCCAAAAACAACAACGTCTATTAAAGTACGATAATAGTGGCCAAATTGTCATCGCAACACCAGGTAGATTTTTGGAACTGTTGGAAAAAGACAACACTTTAATCAAAAGATTCTCGAAAGTAGATACGCTAATCCTTGATGAGGCTGATAGACTGTTACAAGACGGTCATTTCGACGAGTTCGAAAAAATTATTAAACATTTATTAGTAGAAAGAAGGAAAAACAGAGAAAACTCCGAGGGCAGTAGCAAAATTTGGCAAACTTTGATCTTTTCTGCAACATTTTCCATCGACTTGTTTGATAAGCTATCTTCTTCCCGTCAAGTTAAGGACAGAAGGTTTAAAAACAACGAAGATGAGCTAAATGCCGTAATACAGCACTTAATGAGCAAAATTCACTTCAACTCAAAGCCGGTTATAATAGATACAAATCCTGAGTCAAAAGTGAGCTCTCAAATCAAAGAATCCTTAATTGAATGTCCTCCATTAGAACGTGACCTATACTGCTATTACTTTTTAACCATGTTCCCAGGTACAACTTTGATCTTTTGTAATGCCATTGACTCCGTGAAGAAATTGACCGTATACTTAAATAACCTAGGCATCCCAGCTTTTCAAATTCATTCTTCCATGACACAAAAGAACCGTTTGAAAAGCTTAGAAAGATTCAAGCAACAAAGCGCTAAACAAAAAACAATAAATCATTCGAATCCGGATTCCGTTCAACTCTCAACAGTATTGATTGCAAGTGATGTTGCTGCTAGAGGTTTAGATATTCTGGGTGTTCAACACGTTATTCATTACCACTTACCAAGATCTACTGATATTTATATTCATAGATCAGGCAGAACTGCAAGAGCAGGTTGTGAAGGTGTCTCTGCCATGATATGCTCACCTCAAGAATCCATGGGCCCATTAAGAAAATTAAGAAAAACTCTCGCTACAAAAAATAGTGTTTCGACGGATTTGAACTCTAGACCAACTAACAGAAAACCCATCAAGTGGCAAAACACTGTGCCTTTGTTACCAATTGAAACCGATATACTTTCACAACTCAGAGAAAGAAGTAGATTAGCAGGCGAACTGGCTGATCATGAAATTGCTTCTAATTCCCTAAGAAAAGATGACAATTGGTTAAAAAAGGCTGCTGATGAATTAGGTATTGACGTTGATTCCGACGAAGACGATATATCAAAGAGTAATTCGGACACTTTCTTACTAAAAAATAAAAATAAAAAAATGCAGAAGACTATAAATAAGGACAAGGTAAAAGCCATGAGAGCTACGTTGAACGAATTATTATCAGTGCCTATACGTAAAGATAGAAGACAGAAATATTTGACAGGCGGGCTAGTGAATTTAGCTGATAACTTGGTCAAAAAAAGAGGTCATAATTCTATCATTGGTCATGAAAAGACAAACGCCTTAGAAACTTTGAAGAAAAAGAAAAAGAGAAATAATTAATCTCGAGGCTTTTGAAGAGAAACTCTCCTTTCACTGTATTTTCTACGTAATATACACGGTCCTCTAAACCCACTATGTACTTTCAACAAAGGAATTAGCTCAATATAGAGCAAAAGGTTTACCAAGTATATATTATATTGTACAAAAAATTAAAAGCGAATTTAATTTAAATCTGGCATCTAGTGATTAAATTCTTTTTGATTCGATTTTTTTCTCCCCCTTTTATTTTATTTAAATGAAATCATAGTCGGATCCTTCATCTTCGTCATAATATTCATCCTCAGATTCATCAACTAGTTGTTCAAAATTAACTTTGTAACGCAGCATGGCACCAATACCACCAAAACCTGTGACAAATTGGGCACCTTCTGAAGATTTGTCTGTGATGAATTCCAAGGTAGCACCGAAGTTTTTGTAGTTAGCTGCTAGCCATTCAATTAAAGGTTCTTCGGAGACAACGTCCATTTCTTGGCCGGTAGCTTTGTCAATAGCAAACGACTTGTCCTTGGCTTCTGGTTCAGCGAATTTTATAACCTCGTTATCCTCGGCATCTTTAAATGTATATCTGATAGTTTCCAAATTTTCGAAAACAATTAATTTTTCGACTGCACCTAAATCTAATGCCTTTAAAGTATCATCTATACCATAACAGAATTTACCAGTGTCCTGGGAAATTTCGTCAAAATATGCCTCCAATAATTTCTTTTCTTGAACATACTTGACATTGGCCAACGCTTCGGCAGAAAGTTCGATAGCCTGGTTGAAACCGTTTTCACCACCATAAGAAACATCCACGATGGAAATAACCTTACATGCTAGTCTTGGATCGAATAATTCAGATTTTGCCAAATCGGTCTTGAAGTCAGCAGAACCAGCTAAAATTAAACCCTTAACATTGACTTTGTCATTAGTAATAAAATTTTGAACAGCAACTTCGGCGACCTTTCTCACATAATTATGTCTTTTTTCTTCTCTTAAACGAGCAAAACGAAGCGCAGATTGACCACCTCTACCATGCTTTTTTGGAAGATCGACAGTAAATTTATGTAAAACAGTTCTCGTATTACCGGACACAGAACCAAACAAAGTACCTTGACCGTCCATGACTATAAAACCGAACTTGTCGTCAGCTTGAAGCAATTCCGAAAGAACTTCTGTATGAAATTTGTTATCACACAAATATAAGGATGTGTTGATAGGTTTGTAAGGTTCGATGTCAAAAGTGACCTTTTTTTCTTTACCATCTTCAGTGATGATATCACCACAATATAAAACTAAACCGTTCTTGGGCAAAGTATTATATAGCTTCAACTTTTGTTGGGTGGAAGTGATAGCAGATAAAACGGAAAGACGATTAACCCTAGATTTAATATTCGAGGCAGTACCATATTCATCTGTTAACATTTTTTGGTACAGTGGAATTTGACCCTTAGGAGGAATAACTAAGGAAATCATAGAAGTACCATTACCTCTAGCCTTTTCTAAAGATTGGACCAACTTCTTGACCTTCCAGATCTCAATATTTTTTTCAACCTCGTTATCCATTATTGAAGTATTTCCTTTGTCTATTTCTGTAGTTTTAATAAGGAGACAAGCCGAAATGAATTAAGAAATAAAGGTGTCGTTAAGGCCACACCAACAGTATATCAGTTAAAAATACAGTGATGTATTTCATTGATTTGACGCTTAGCACTGGATTTCTGAAAAAAATTTTTCATTCAGGGTCAACGGAATAATCCGGGTAATAAAGACGGCGCTATCAAACGGTATTACTGAAAATGTACAAATGATGAGAGAGCAAGTGACTTAAGTATCCTTCGTACATGCGGTAGCGATAGATTGTAGTTTATGATCTGGTTATAATACCATGTATAAATTGGAAGGATCTAAGCTAAAGTAAATTATGAATTGAATACTGCCCTTCAAAAATTAGATTTTGATAGGATGCTTTTTAACAAGCCTGTTATCCTCCTCATGGAATCACAAATTTAACCAGATATTTGCAACAGCTATTGGAGGAGGTGATGTAGCTAAGGTCTACCTCATACTGCTCTATCCAGCTTTTTTCTTACTTTTCGTTTCAAGGCTCCCATACTATCTATAATGAGTAGAAATATCAGATGACTATGTCATTTTGAAGTTGATTAGAATTTGCTTTTTGGTTTCGACAGCATGTGCACATTCATCAGTGACCTTCGCTAAAGGTAGCGCTACCAAAAAGGAGCCATGAATTGAAATAAAGTTCTCAGTCCTCTACTTGCCCAGTTCTTGGCACATTGTAGAGTCTTACATCAAATGTTCTGTTGGCTCACATACGTGCTCTTCGTATTTTCCATGAATAACTTCAGCTATTTATGTAAATGGCGCTCATACTCTTTATAAATCTGAAAATAAATAGCACGCATATACAAAGTGGATCAAGAGGCGTTATATCCAAACATTTCAGACAGAAGATTCTATAATATAACAGAAAAAGTTTTAAAAATTTTGGAATAAAGGAAAAGGTGATTGAGGAAAGAGAATAGAGCTACAGCAAGTAAAAAGGTGCTTTCCTCGAAGTTGCGTCGAAGATGAATGAAAGTAGTTGCTAATTCTTACTAGCACATGAGAAAAAAGGATATATATAATTTTACAAGTAGTGTCTTCATGACGGATTCATAGTCTATCCAAGCATTTGCCCAAAATTTCGCAGTAAATTTAATGTTTTCTGTATAGGATAATGGTGCGCCATTCAAGTCCCGCGAAAAATGACTGATGTCTACAGGACAGGGGCGCAATATATGTTCTCTGACATTGCACCTTTTGAATATATCATGTGTTTGTTCTGCTATCTGCTTGTAGAAGGGTACGCTAACAGAGCCGGCGGCATTGTAAAAAGTTCTCCTTTCGCGGAAGGATGAGTCAAAAAGCATGTGACAATGAAATAATCAAATTGTGACATCTGCTGACGCGGGATCGTTCCTTCGTATTGTCTAGATTGTAATCTATATAACATACTACGAATATAAAAGAGGGACTATAAGATATTTCTAGCGCAAACTACTGCTTTACTGTCTCACAATGTCTCTGATTGGAAGATACCTAAGAAAGTTATTTAACTACATATCTACAAAATCAAAGCATCATGCCTTCGCAAGTCATTCCTGAAAAACAAAAGGCTATTGTCTTTTATGAGACAGATGGAAAATTGGAATATAAAGACGTCACAGTTCCGGAACCTAAGCCTAACGAAATTTTAGTCCACGTTAAATATTCTGGTGTTTGTCATAGTGACTTGCACGCGTGGCACGGTGATTGGCCATTTCAATTGAAATTTCCATTAATCGGTGGTCACGAAGGTGCTGGTGTTGTTGTTAAGTTGGGATCTAACGTTAAGGGCTGGAAAGTCGGTGATTTTGCAGGTATAAAATGGTTGAATGGGACTTGCATGTCCTGTGAATATTGTGAAGTAGGTAATGAATCTCAATGTCCTTATTTGGATGGTACTGGCTTCACACATGATGGTACTTTTCAAGAATACGCAACTGCCGATGCCGTTCAAGCTGCCCATATTCCACCAAACGTCAATCTTGCTGAAGTTGCCCCAATCTTGTGTGCAGGTATCACTGTTTATAAGGCGTTGAAAAGAGCCAATGTGATACCAGGCCAATGGGTCACTATATCCGGTGCATGCGGTGGCTTGGGTTCTCTGGCAATCCAATACGCCCTTGCTATGGGTTACAGGGTCATTGGTATCGATGATGGTAATGCCAAGCGAAAGTTATTTGAACAATTAGGCGGAGAAATATTCATCGATTTCACGGAAGAAAAAGACATTGTTGGTGCTATAATAAAGGCCACTAATGGCGGTTCTCATGGAGTTATTAATGTGTCTGTTTCTGAAGCAGCTATCGAGGCTTCTACGAGGTATTGTAGGCCCAATGGTACTGTCGTCCTGGTTGGTATGCCAGCTCATGCTTACTGCAATTCCGATGTTTTCAATCAAGTTGTAAAATCAATTTCCATCGTTGGATCTTGTGTTGGAAATAGAGCTGATACAAGGGAGGCTTTAGATTTCTTCGCCAGAGGTTTGATCAAATCTCCGATCCACTTAGCTGGCCTATCGGACGTTCCTGAAATTTTTGCAAAGATGGAGAAGGGTGAAATTGTTGGTAGATATGTTGTTGAGACTTCTAAATGATCTTTTGTAACGAATTTGATGAATATATTTTTACTTTTTATATAAGCTATTTTGTAGATATTGACTTTTTACGATTTATTTGTAACAATGAGAATTACTCCATTTCTGAACTTCAGTAAATAGCGAGTGATTCTGTACTTTGCGAGAACCGGTGGACATTTGGTATTTTGCCTTACAAGAACAACCTATACAAACGTTTCAATATCTAATTCTTTGTAATCCATTGTTTTACGAGACATATAATGTGATATATAGATGAACTTTACGTATAAAATGATATATTTAAAACTAGCAACTGCGTGCGTAAGACAAACTGAAATAGGCCATTTACGGAAAAGAAATTTAATAATGTCGACTGGAAACTGAAACCAGGAGGAGTAGAAATTGGTTAAATTGATTAGCTAAAATTTACTCGTTGTGGACAGAGTTTGAGCCAAGCGGAATGTTTTCAAGGCTTTCTTTGTTTCGAAGGGCAGTTCTGGCTCCTGCCCCTATGAGAATGTCTTTTAGGACTATTTATCAAAAAACCGAGGATGAATTGCCCAGAAGGATCGTCCCAAAGCTAGCCACATTTTATTCGGCGAATCCTAACCATGAAGATCGTATTAATCGACTCGAAAGACTTCTAAGGAAATACATAAAACTGCCATCTCAGAACAACAATGAAGCACAACAAACAAAAGCTCCTTGGATTTCTTTTGATGAGTACGCTTTAATCGGCGGTGGTACGAGATTAAAGCCTACGCAATATACTCAGCTACTGTATATGTTGAATAAACTTCACAACATTGATCCTCAACTTACTAATGATGAAATCACATCCGAACTATCCCAATATTATAAAAAAAGTTCAATGCTTTCCAATAATATCAAAATCAAAACTTTAGATGAGTTTGGAAGAAGTATAGCCGTTGGAAAAAGGAAAAGTTCCACTGCGAAAGTATTCGTTGTTAGAGGTACAGGTGAGATATTAGTTAATGGTCGACAATTGAATGATTACTTCCTTAAGATGAAAGACAGAGAATCAATCATGTATCCACTTCAAGTGATCGAATCAGTTGGAAAGTACAATATTTTTGCGACAACGTCTGGAGGCGGACCTACGGGTCAGGCTGAATCAATCATGCACGCCATTGCGAAAGCTTTGGTTGTGTTCAATCCAATACTAAAATCCAGACTACATAAAGCTGGCGTCTTAACAAGAGATTACAGGCACGTCGAAAGAAAGAAGCCAGGAAAAAAGAAGGCAAGAAAGATGCCAACATGGGTCAAGAGATAGTCTTAGTGCATCTTGTTACCTCAATTTCGAACGGAAGCGTGCGTGCTCTGAGTTTTTTGACACATGCCAGAAGAAACGTTATATATTTTGCATACAACGCCGCCCAGCATTAGAAGCACAACTCTCGTTCGTTATTCCTGTAAATAAAGTTATATGTATTCGAATATTGCTCAGTTAGTATTTTCTTCTACTTACTGCACATAATACTTCATCTTTTTTTTCCTCTCACCCGCAAAGCAAAGGGGCCTTGCAGCAATGACTCAAATTCCATTGGAAAAAAGAAGGAGATGATAAGATGCAAATCAGAATAGATTTTACTATGACCGTTAAATGTAAAAAGAGTCATAATATAAACCATAAATACTACAAATAACACCGAGTTCAGGCATATAAATAAACTATTCTCCTGTAATATCCCACAATATTTTGTTATAACCCAGACGTAATAGCCTCAAGCGAGCATCCCTAAATTTCTGCCATGAAGCTGATCCCAATTATTTTGAATGCTAAGAATCTCAGTGGGATGGCTGGATCCATATCGATATGCTGTTGGATTGTTGTGTTCGTACCACAGATTTATGAAAATTTCCGAAGACAGTCTGCAGAGGGATTATCACTGCTTTTCATTGTGTTGTGGCTATTAGGTGATATATTCAACGTCATGGGAGCTATGATGCAAAATTTACTCCCAACCATGATAATTTTAGCTGCATACTATACATTGGCAGATTTAATTTTGTTAATACAGTGCATGTGGTATGACAAGGAGAAGAAGAGCATTTTACAAGAAGTCAAGAAAAATGTTGATCCTGTGCATTTGTCTCCAGCAAACCCCATAAATGAGACTGTCTTACAAGACGTTTTTAATGAATATGAGCCACTTTTGCCAAGGATAGAAGAAGAAGATAGCCAATCGTATAGCTCGCTTGAGCTTGGCAGAAGAATAGTCGTAAAGGAAAGAGAGAATTTTTTCAATGACTTCTTAATTGTTTCAGGTGTACTTATTGCCGGAATTTTGTCATGGTATATATCTTACTGTTCCGGCCTAGATAACGGTATTCCTAAAAAAAAACCTGCATTCGAACAGATTAATTTACCTGCACAAATTTTAGGGTATTTAAGTGCGATACTGTACTTGGGCTCTAGGATCCCTCAGATTGTTCTTAACTTCAAAAGAAAATCATGTGAAGGAGTCTCATTCCTATTCTTTTTATTTGCATGCTTAGGGAACACTTCTTTCATAATCTCAGTGCTCTCAGTCTCAACGGACCCCGAATATTTAATTTTGAACGCATCTTGGCTTATCGGTAGCGCTGGTACGCTGTTGATGGACTTCACAGTTTTTATTCAATTTTTCCTTTACGCCAAACCTAAATACGAGAAAATACTAATAGATAATTAACTAGTTGGCTTCTATTAATCTTTCCACTTAAAACTCAAACTTACTCATATGCGCATCGGCTATAGCCCAGAACTAGTATTTTCATTTTATGGAGGAAACAAAATTACTAGCGCCATCACGGCTCAGTCGTTATTTTGGCGATGCCCTTTGCTGACACGCGTCTGAAAAAATACACAAAAAATAACACAAAAACGAGTAATGCCATTTCCTGGGTGGGGTCTCTATCCATAGAGGAAAAAAAGTGACAGGAAGGGGACAAATTCAACTATTCACTGTAGTCATCTAATAATTTTTTTAACTTAATCACACCAACAAAAACAAAAAAAAGCTGAAACTAGGTTGAAGGATTTTAAGAAAAGTTATCGCACCGGTGTATTAACATATATAAGGATACGTACGAACATAACATCATGTCCAGCTTAACCGATACAGTAGAGGGTAGCGAGGCCAAACGCGGCAGATTTTCCAACAATGCATTAACCTCCGATACTGGTATATTACAGAAAAATAGTACATTAAGAAACTGGTTTTTAAAACCGACAGCAGACTTAAAAAATGGTTGCGAAGATAGAGTTGAAGATAGCGTCAATGATGTCTACTTAAATGACAAAAACTCACAAAAATCTGTTGAAGAAAGAAAACTAGGAAGAAAAGTTAGATCTTTTTTTAAACAAACAAACTCAAATAAGGACGAGTCTGTGTTGGAAGATGAAGATGATGCGTTAGTTTGGAAGAAAACTAGCAATAAGTGTGCAAAAAAGGAAAATTCCCATGACATCCAAAAAGGAAGTTTCACAAAAAAAATCAGAAACAGTATTTTCAAGAGTGCAAATGACGTGAAAGAATTCAGGAATGAAAATAAGTTACTATTGCCCGTTGAACTTTCTTCTGATGATGAGAATGAGTCTCATTTCACTGATGCTAACTCACATGTTATGCAATCAAAAAGTCCCGAGAAAATACCTTCCAAGGATCAATGCTTGACTAAAGGCGCTAAGAATAAAGGTCTGAAAAAGGAATATGAAAAAAGTTTTGAAGAGTATAGCGACGACAGTGACGATGAATTTTCTCCTGCTACTCCACCGGAGAATGTTCTTGAAGGTCCTTACAAATTTGTGTTTCAGACACCAAACACATTTACATCTCAGCCTAATATAACAGCAGAAAATGATTTTCACAAAGGTGGGAGACATGTGATTGACTATCTGAACAAAAAATTGGCTACTATGAACATTGATATTGATTTGACTTCAGGGTGGAAACAAAACGTATCTTGGGAGGAAGAGCTCGACCAATTGAGCGACCACGTTATAGAAAGTATTACTAACCACATTTCAAAGGGTAGAATGCACGCACAAGAGAAGCAAGATAGGTTGGAAAAGTTAAAATTGGAGAATTTGAACTTGTCAACATTAAAGCAAGAAAATCTCCTACATAAGCAGGAAATTAACTCCTTGAAAAACAACCTTGAATCCATTAGTAAAAAAAACAATGATCTTATAATGGAAATGAACAAATTGAAAAGAAAAAGTACGAATAATAAAACAAACGAGTACATATCTACGGATGAAAACGAAAATGAGGAGATTACCAAATCCAATATGGGTCCTGGCATTTTAGAACTGAACGTCAACGAAACCTCGAAAAAATTACAGCAATCCACATTCAAACCCTCGAAATATCTTCCAAGAGAAACGAGAAACAATGAAAATAGATTAAAACACTTGGAAAAGAGAATATTTGGCTTAGAAAAATCTCTTGAAAAAAAAAAAAAACAGGTAAGGGTTAACAGCGTTAGATTAGACTTGAATAGATATACTATCGACCAGTTTTTGACATTACTGAAAAGCCTCAGCGAGGTTTTGCAATTCCACAATGTTTATGGCAATGATTTGAAGGAAAACGACGATAGTATTATAAAGATTGAAACCTGCTGTAGTGCGCTAAACATGAAAAATTGTTTCGAAGACTCCTCATTTCGTTTACAAGAAAACAGCTTCAAGAGGCAATTGGGTCCCCTGTTCGCAAACATCAACTTCTCCTTAATCGACCAACTGACAATGAACTTCAGGTTCTACGAGAGATCTGCCAATTTCCAGAAGGAAACAATAGGTGGGTTAAGAATGATGCTACAAGATAAGGATAACTATATCAAAACACTGATGCAACATCTGAAGAAAAAAGAGAGTACAAAGTTGATAAAAGACAGCAAGAATGGCGCCTCCACCTTAACATCTTAACAATTTCGTTTACTGAAAATGCTACTAGTATATAATCATTAAGTATCTAACTATCACTCAATAAAAAATATTATAGATCGCTTAAAAACTCGTTTATTGCCGATTTTAAATCCACCAAAATCCGCTCTACCCTTACCTCCGCCTGGAAAAATTATAGTATATAAAGTGAGCCTCGTAATACAGGGGTAAAAAGGAAAGAGGGGAATATCAAGCATCTGGACTTATTTGCACTATCTCCGCCTTCAATTGATAAAAGCGTCTTGATTTTAATCAACTGCTATCATGTCTTCTTCAGTAGCCTCAACCGAAAACATAGTCGAAAATATGTTGCATCCAAAGACTACAGAAATATACTTTTCACTCAACAATGGTGTTCGTATCCCAGCACTGGGTTTGGGGACAGCAAATCCTCACGAAAAGTTAGCTGAAACAAAACAAGCCGTAAAAGCTGCAATCAAAGCTGGATACAGGCACATTGATACAGCTTGGGCCTACGAGACAGAGCCATTCGTAGGTGAAGCCATCAAGGAGTTATTAGAAGATGGATCTATCAAAAGGGAGGATCTTTTCATAACCACAAAAGTGTGGCCGATTCTATGGGACGAAGTGGACAGATCATTGAATGAATCTTTGAAAGCTTTAGGCTTGGAATACGTCGACTTGCTCTTGCAACATTGGCCGCTATGTTTTGAAAAGATTAAGGACCCTAAGGGGATCAGCGGACTGGTGAAGACTCCGGTTGATGATTCTGGAAAAACAATGTATGCTGCCGACGGTGACTATTTAGAAACTTACAAGCAATTGGAAAAAATTTACCTTGATCCTAACGATCATCGTGTGAGAGCCATTGGTGTCTCAAATTTTTCCATTGAGTATTTGGAACGTCTCATTAAGGAATGCAGAGTTAAGCCAACGGTGAACCAAGTGGAAACTCACCCTCACTTACCACAAATGGAACTAAGAAAGTTCTGCTTTATGCACGACATTCTGTTAACAGCATACTCACCATTAGGTTCACATGGCGCACCAAACTTGAAAATCCCACTAGTGAAAAAGCTTGCCGAAAAGTACAATGTCACAGGAAATGACTTGCTAATTTCTTACCATATTAGACAAGGCACTATCGTAATTCCAAGATCCTTGAATCCAGTTAGGATTTCCTCGAGTATTGAATTCGCATCTTTGACAAAGGATGAATTACAAGAGTTGAACGACTTCGGTGAAAAATACCCAGTGAGATTCATCGATGAGCCATTTGCAGCCATCCTTCCAGAGTTTACTGGTAACGGACCAAACTTGGACAATTTAAAGTATTAAGACAACGACTTTATTTTCACTTTATTTTCACTTTATTTAGTTCGCTTCTTAATCTTCTTGTAAAAACAAGATATTGTGTAATCGTCTCAAGTAAGCAATTTGTTTTTCATACGTGATTTGAAGTTTTTAAATATCTGAAATACATACACGCGCGTATGCATATGTATTAGTTAAATTGCTCGAATGTCCTTTATATAATATTACATTTTTACACACACATTCTTGAAGAAGAAATCCCGATCGTAAAAAAAAACACCGTGCTCCAAATGGCCTTCAATCTTTTCGAATAATTTATTCGATTGTTCATTCTCATCTCTATAATCATTCGCCGTACGTTCAGGATATGACGCATCAAGCAGCGAAGCTAAACCTGTTGGGAATAAAGATCTGTCATAGTCATCGTCTTCTTCATCATCGTCAGCACCATTATTACTATAATCATCATCATTGTCATCATCATCATCATCATCATCATCTTTGATATTGTTGTCATTGTCATTATTGTTATTATAATTAGTTGTAGTAGTACTACTATTATTGCCATTATTATTATTATTATTATTATTATTATTATCGTCAGTATCATCAGCGCCAGTAGTCTCGTTATTATCAGTATTGGTACCATTACTATGATGATATTCCTCGCCTGGCTCAAGAGTTTTATTTTCCCACAATTTCGGAATGCTTGAAAATTGCAAGAAGTTCAAATCCTGGATTGTTATTTCATTGAAAATATTGAAGGACACTTCCATTTTTTCTTGGTCCTCTGTAACGAAACTACCAAATGCAGCCATCTTCTCTTTATTTATGAACGAAGTTTTCAAGAGCTCGACCATATCATCTTTTGATTCTCTCGTATGCTTAACTAACCTATTGAGAACACCCTCATAATAATTTGAATCAAAGGCATAGAATTTTGCGTATTTACTTGTCAGATTGAACTTTTCCATCGTACTCCGTAGAAAAAAAGTGTAAAAAAAAAGAGATGTTTGCCACTTCAGATTGTGTACTGAAAGACAGCGTTCTTCAGATCCAAGCATACGGGTATGTGTATCCCTCAATAATCCAATTATATAACCAGTCTCCATGGCATGTTCGTCATTAACCATAATCTCTGACAAATACAGAAACATGGAAAAAACCGTTGTGAGAGAAAAATACAGAAACTCATTCTGAACAGTAGGGTAGTATTCAAAATCTTTCAAAATATTAAGTACCTCGATGCAATTTCGCTTGAAATCCAATCTTGACCTTCTAATAATTTCAGCTATATCATGCCGGGAACTTTCCCGTTGATATAAGTTATCTCCAATGATGGATATGACAAATAAACTCAAGGTTATCTTTTGATGGTACCATCTGAGATGCAATAGAATAGTAGTACAACAACTCACTTCAAAATCTAACTTCGAAGACTCCAGAGATAAAATCCTCATGTTTTCCTTGTAATTTTCTAATGATAATATGGTAGGCAAATCGTCTTGCATTCTATCTAACGCCTTTTGATTTTCCAGTACATTTTCAATAATTTCATCTAGTGTATCGTCTAAAGTTGTTCTGATGGAAAAACATGAGTAATATATTTGAGACTCTATGAGAGATAATCTCGACAAAAAATATGATTGAATGTATGGTACATATTCAAGGTGATTCGCGAGTAAGTTTACAACGGATACAATATCTTTCACCCCTTCTAGTTTTGAATCATCGTATTTTATAGAAAGATTGGGCAGAATTTTATCTCTGAATAGTTCAACATAGCTTTCATCTGTTAATACATCAGTGTTTTCCTCCTTGAGAAAGGGCGGTCTTGACAACACCACAGAAAAAAATTTGTCTGTTGAAAAACAATAACACCACAAGCGTCTTCTTTTAATGATTTCATCAAGTTCTAGATCCTCATAGGTGGAATGTAAATTGAGCCGTAAATCTAAAGCCACCTTGATAGCAACGGATAGTACTTTGACCGCTGATGAAGCACTTATTTTCTGTTGGGCGAACTTTGCCAGTAACAGTAATGCCTTTAGTGCCGTCATATCTGCGCGTGCTACAGACAGTTTATGATAGTAATAGACAGAATTGAGAAAAGTGAAAGATCTGAGTCTCCATAATTCGAACTTCTCAAAATAATAGGTTTCATGATTATCTTCATCAACTAGCTCCTGCTTCTCCTCAAAATTCGTAACGGTGGCCCCAAGACAGAGGCAGATATTTAGCAAAAATACCTGTGATGGTGTCAATCTTCCTTTAGCAGGATCAAAGTGCACGTCGGCAAATTGCAAACATTGATCTACATCTACTATGTGGAGAAGAGAGGCTAATGATGGACATTTTATATTTTTGAGCAAACGCTTTGCAATTGCTAAACGGGGCAGAGGATACAAAATATTATCACTAGATGGTGATGATGCGGATCGGAAAGAGAAGTCTAGGACCAGCTTGGTCTGTAAAATAGAATATTTGAAAGTAGTAGTAAACATTTCATTAATGGGCGAAAGAAATTCTTCGTCAGTTAAATGTGACAAAACATTTTGTCGAAAATGAAACATTTTTTGTTTTGTTAACAAGGCCTTTGAATATTGCTTTCTTTTAGGCCTTTTCATGTATTCTTTATCAATGACGTCAATTTTGCTTTTTTCAGCTAGCTTCTCTATTGTTCCCTTCATGTTTTTACAAATCTCTTCCAAAACAAAAACTTTCCCAGCAACCTTCGTATGGTTGAGTTCAATTTTTTCAAGCACTGTCCTGTCAATAGGAACAAAGTCAGGCCAAGTATCTTCTTTATCGCTTGCACTTTTGCCGGCAGAAACTCCAATATATTCTTGTGATAAGTTGGTGTGTAATTTCGGCGAGCTGTCTGTAGAAGAAGTATTTCTTGATCGCACGGCGATATCAAAATTTTCATCCTTGAACTTATTCTCCTTATCCAACTTCGGCTTCTTAACCGACTTCCCATTTCCCTTGTTATTCAAAGCTTCTTCTCGCCTTCTTTTCAGTTCTTCATGGAAATGAAACGTGCAATCTTTATTATACTTGATACAGTTTCTACATTTACCAGAAATCGGCTCAATTTCCGTACATCTAATCTTCCTCTTCCGACAATAATCACATGCTTTAGTCACTCTACTTTTGAAAGACTCCATGTTATATGCGAGAAAATTCTTATCAGCAGGCATCATATGAGCTAATGGGTGATGTCTTAAACGGTGATCGGGAAAAGGGCTCAACTGAGATGACATTATTGTACCAGTTGGAACAGGCGGAAAATTTGATGGTACTGGAGGCATCGCAGGGACAGCGGGGCCCATTAAAACTCTTGTATTTTCGACTCTTTGATTATGTTTCTGGTTAGCTGCCCACTCAGAACTTTGCTTTTGTGTCTTATCCATGCTTTCATGACTACTTGTAAAACCAGAATCCATATTCATTCACAAAACTCCTGCTGGGCCTGTAATCATTGTTAACTTAAAAAAGAGTAGTCGTAATATAAAGTTTACTCTATTTTAAGTAGACTTTGGGCAGTGGCTGAAAATAGGCATGATAAATCAACATTTTCTGGCGGAGTAGGGTCAAAATGAAAATGTGGACCCTTTAGGGTATTATAAATATTATTTAAAGGGCAATTTAAACTTTTTAGGTGCAAAGAAAATTCTGAAGGTATAAAAAAGAGGGTTCACCGGTGCTGCGGAAATAAAAGCGGAAATAAGGATGGAAATAAGGGCTAAAAGTTTCTTAAAACAAGTGCAAGGAGAGGGAGAGTTACACTCTTGGCGCTGATGATATCTTCTATTTATATTGTTGAGATCATATGATGATAACGCAAAGTTGAAATTCTAACGGAATAGTGGTATAACATACTGGTTTTCTTTCTGTTCGAGGTATAAGAAAAGAAAGTATTTGGCTATATTCGGAGGAGGCAAGAAGGTGGCCAAGAGAGAGATATCTTCTTTGTCCTTTGAATTATGGCTTTTTTGAATATTTTCAAGCAAAAACGTGGTGATGAAGCTTCACAACTGAGCGCAAAGGGACGGGAGGAAATTTCTCAATCGATTAAGATATTCAAAAGTGACGATGCTGCTAACGAACATAGCTGCTCTGGTGATTGCAAAACAGAAATTGAAGAAGGAGAGCAGGCCTTTGCGAAACTAAAGATCGAACATGAAACTCCTTTGTTGAACTCTTCTAAAACGCCAAAAATTCACTTCGTTGTCCCCACCTCTCAAATCGATTGGCAGCATGATGCCTGCCTCGAGGACCCAAAGTCAGTACAGTATAAAATTTCCCAGTGGTGTGATAAGAATTCAGCTAAATTTTCCAACGTGGGCACAGGCAAGACACTAAACTGTGCAGTTTCATCTTTACCTAAAGATATCATGGATATTGATGTTATGCGGGGAACCAAGAATAATGTACTTATTTTGCCTTACTTCATTTGGCTGAACGACCTTAGATCAGATGACGTCGAAGCAACGCTGGATGGTTTAGTTCCTGACTTATTAGACGAGAATATTTCAAGAGAGAAATTGCTAGAAACACGACCAAATGTTGCCGTTGCACGTGAACGTGCATTTGTATTTATATGTTCACATACTACGAGGGATAAACGATGCGGGATTACGGCACCCTATTTAAAGAAAGTTTTTGACAGTAAATTACAGGAACATGGGCTGTATAGGGACAATTCGGATTACAGGGCAGAGGGTGTCAAAATTGCATTTGTTAATCATGTTGGTGGTCACAAATTTGCTGCAAATGTTCAAATTTATTTACGAAATCCAAATACCTTAATTTGGCTGGGAAGAGTAACTCCAACCATAGTTCCTTCTATTGTCGAACATCTGATTGTTCCTGAAGAACCAACGTTGCCGTTTCCCGAAAAAGTTCGCTGTATTAAGAAATATTAAAGCTGGTAAAGGTTGGCCAGCAAAATACAATCTTTTGACGCCATACAATTTGCCATCAGAGTAGCTTTTAAATGTACATAGTTCTAAAGCACGCATATATATTTATAACGCTAAGATGATAATGAAAAGTTTTATTTGCAAAAGGGATCCTGTATTTCAACTTTCCATACATGAAAGATTCTTTGGCCATTTTCTTAATCCATTTCATATTTTCATCTGATTTTTTTTCTGTTTTCCACTTGCTGCTCATTATTTCATTTTATAATTTTTGCAAACATGCAATATTTCGCCATATATTGAGAAAAGCAATTCTTCGTTGTTCCCAGTAAAGAAAGAACAAATGCAGGTTTCTACCGCCACCGCTAGATTAAGAATTTTTTTTGGTTACTGATTTGAATCACATACGATGAGTTTTAGACATTTCAAGAGGAGACTTGACACAAGCTCAGCAGATGAAAGCTCTTCGGCGGATGAAGAGCATCCAGACCAAAACGTATCTCTAACAGAAAAATCAGCCTCATTAAGCCATAGTGATTTGGGCGGCGAAATTTTAAATGGTACAGGAAAGAACCGCACCCCCAATGATGGCCAAGAATCAAATGAAAGTGATGGGAGTCCCGAAAGTGATGAGAGTCCCGAAAGTGAAGAAAGTAGCGACAACAGTGATTCGAGCGATAGTGACGATATGAGACCTTTACCGAGACCATTATTTATGAAGAAAAAGGCCAATAATTTGCAGAAAGCTACCAAGATAGATCAACCCTGGAATGCCCAAGATGACGCACGAGTTCTGCAAACAAAGAAGGAAAATATGATAAAAAACATCGACAAAGCTAATCAAGTGGCAAAGAACTACGAAACGATGAAGCTGAGACTTAACACCAATTACAGCACCAACGAAGAATTGATCAAGCAGTGCTTGCTCTTAGATGATAACGATGAAGTCGATTCAGAAAAGGAGAGGCAGAAATGGTTTGAAAGGCAGAACGAACGAAAGCAAAAGCATAGAAGAATACAACTTGCGAAACAAAGAGAATCAGAAGAATATGAGGCAAAACGATTTGAAGCGATGCAAAAAGGCAAAGATGGGAATACCAAATACGACGTTATCTTGGACAAGGAGAAAGAGAAACTTGATCACAAAAAACAAAGATCGGCTGAAAAAGTAGAAAAATCTCACAATAACAACCGTTACAAGATTACAAGAACTAAAAATGTTGAATTTGGTGACCTAGGCAAGAATAGTAGAGATTACGAAGAAACTGAATATTCGGTTATATAACACCGCATCACACACACAAACCCACATGCCTTTCAGTTAGTTGATGTCGGGAAAATCCCGAAACAGAAAAAAGAGGCAAAGATGAAGATATCAAATTTTTTCGCAGAACCATTACATCTGGCTTTGGATACGATGAAACAATCTAGCAGAAATACAGTACCAACCTATTGGTAGCTTCTTTGTATTACTATCAACATTTTTAGAAGATATGTCTTTGACACCACTGTGTGAAGATTTACCACAATTTCTGCAAAACTATCTACCGAATGCTGGTCAAACGGAAAATACCATTGTGCCCTTTGTCACACTAACTTATGCTCAATCGCTCGACGCGAGAGTATCTAGGGGCCCTGGAGTGAGGACTACAATTTCACATCCTGAGACCAAAACAATGACGCATTATTTGAGACATCATCACGATGGAATACTCGTAGGAAGTGGAACAGTGCTAGCTGATAATCCTGGATTGAATTGTAAATGGGGTCCCGATCCGGCTGCAAATTCCCCAAGGCCAATAATAATAGATACAAAGCAAAAGTGGCGATTTGATGGTTCAAAAATGCAAGAACTTTTTATTAAACGACAGGGTAAGCCGCCAATCGTTGTTGTCACAAGTGAGCCCATTATAAAAGAACAACATGTAGACTACGCAATTTGTCCAATAAATGATACTACGAAATTGGTCGATTGGAAGAAATTGTTTGAGATATTAAAAGAAGAATTCAATATAAGGTCAGTAATGGTTGAAGGAGGTGCCAACGTAATAAATCAGTTGTTGCTGAGGAGCGATATCGTCAACAGTCTTATAATAACTATTGGATCAACATTTCTGGGTAGCTCAGGCACCGAAGTTAGCCCACCCCAAACAGTAAATTTAAAGGATATGTCATGGTGGAAGGGCATTACCGATGTGGTGCTTTGTGCAAGACTGGCCGATGACTAATAGTGTTAGAACTCCACCTTCTGTGTAATTTCTTTCTGAAATTAGTGAAAAAAATGCGCCTTTCAAATTTTCATACTAGTGATTGGTTTATTGCGGATTATTTATTTCTAATTGTACATATTCTTGTTATTTTATATTATATGAAAGGGGTAAATCCAAATGCCACTCTACATACAGATTCTGTAACTGGCATAACGACCAGAGGTTTCACTTTTTCTTATGATTTTAACCACTTCGCCTCTTTTCAACCCCAAGTATAAGGCTACAGGATCAGCTCTTTGAATTCTTGGCAATTGGGATTCCTTCAATCTATACCTTTTTAAAAGCTCTCTTTTCTCATCACTACTCAATCTGATATGCTTTGGAACCAATTCGTGGTGAGTAATATTAACCACTAAGGCAGCTTCATTAAAAGTTTCAATGGTGGCTGGTGGTATAGAAGGCACCAATTTCATTGCACTTGGTGTAATATTATTTTGGTAAACAAAGATACCTGTTTGGAAATTTTTTTCTTGAATATGTATAACAAAAGTCTTCATTGTCTTTACACCAACGGAAGGCTCATCACAAAATTCTACCCATAAGGAGCCCATGTCTGGGAACTTTGATATAGATTCTTCTGTTGGATTTGCCTGGAAGGACATCATTTTACGTTGTGGTCTGCCCATGGAGTCACAATACTTGGCCTTGAAATCTTCCAATGGCAATTCGACTTCCTCTTGAGTGATAAAATAACCCCTGTCCTTAACCATTTCTTTTACTGTTCTGAATGCTCTCCATAATCTTGAGATGTTTCTTTCATTTTCTTGGTCCATTGTCTTAGCTTATTAGTAATATCCACCTGCGCACAAATTTTGTAAATCCCCTACTAATTTAATTTGAATTCAAATTGGCTCGTGATCTGTTGACCCTTGTTAGCAACGTTTGTAATCTTCCTCACCGAATTGCGTCGTTTTGAATAATATATATGATTGAAAATTTTTCAAGAGAAAAGAAAAATTTTTCCTTCCGCGGTCAGCCATTGCTAAAAAAAGGCCTCCGTTAGGAGTCGAATAGAGGACAACAACAATACATTGCCACTTTAATTTTAAATGCTTGCATATTAACTAGCGATCAGATGCTCTGCTCTATATAAAATAAATTATTGATACGGTTTCTAGTCTCGGTTGATGATAAGAGTACGTTAATCCACCTACCGAGCATTACCAAGATATCTGGCACTTTATATGTAGAGAGTCTGTGTTCTCAAGTTTACTTGTGCGGATAATGAGCTTAAAGACTTAAATACTAAAAGCGTATGCGTTCGTATCTCTGTTTAGGCACCTTGTACAGTTTCACAGAAAACTGTGTAATGTGTGATTATAGTACACAGAACAAAATAACTTCACCTCATCTCTTTCTTAACGCAGTGAGGAAAAAGGTGGAAAAAAAAGAAAGAAAAAAAGAATATGTGTAATTTCCGGCACTTTTCAGAGCGATGAGCTTAAATTCAAAAGCAGCATTGAATTAAAAGTGAGGTCTTGAGCACTACATTCTAGCAAGTAAAAGAAAAGAATAAATTGGTTTTGCATCTAGAATGAGCTCCGTTAACGCAAATGGAGGATATACCAAACCACAAAAATATGTGCCAGGGCCAGGTGATCCTGAACTTCCACCCCAACTATCCGAATTTAAAGATAAAACATCGGATGAAATCTTGAAAGAAATGAACAGAATGCCTTTTTTCATGACCAAGTTGGATGAAACAGACGGTGCAGGTGGTGAAAACGTGGAGTTAGAAGCTTTAAAGGCATTAGCTTATGAAGGCGAACCACACGAAATCGCTGAAAATTTCAAGAAGCAAGGTAACGAACTATACAAAGCAAAAAGATTCAAGGATGCAAGGGAACTTTACTCAAAGGGCTTGGCTGTAGAACGCGAAGATAAATCGATAAATGAATCACTATACGCCAATAGAGCGGCATGTGAGTTAGAGCTGAAAAATTACAGGAGGTGTATCGAGGACTGCAGTAAAGCTCTAACTATTAACCCCAAGAATGTTAAGTGCTACTATCGTACAAGCAAGGCTTTTTTCCAATTAAACAAGTTGGAGGAGGCCAAATCAGCCGCAACATTTGCCAATCAAAGGATTGACCAAGAGAACAAATCAATTTTGAATATGTTATCAGTGATTGATAGAAAAGAACAAGAATTGAAAGCAAAAGAAGAAAAACAGCAAAGAGAAGCTCAGGAACGTGAAAACAAGAAAATTATGTTAGAGAGCGCAATGACGCTGAGAAACATAACTAACATCAAAACTCACTCTCCAGTAGAGTTACTTAATGAGGGTAAAATAAGGCTAGAAGACCCAATGGATTTTGAATCTCAATTGATCTATCCCGCATTAATTATGTACCCCACGCAAGATGAATTTGATTTTGTAGGTGAAGTAAGTGAGTTAACTACTGTGCAAGAACTTGTTGACCTAGTTTTGGAAGGGCCGCAAGAACGCTTCAAAAAAGAAGGTAAGGAAAACTTCACACCAAAGAAAGTGTTGGTGTTTATGGAAACAAAGGCAGGTGGTTTGATTAAAGCTGGTAAGAAACTGACATTTCACGATATCTTGAAGAAAGAGTCGCCAGATGTACCATTGTTCGATAACGCTTTGAAAATCTATATTGTGCCAAAGGTAGAAAGTGAAGGGTGGATTTCCAAGTGGGATAAGCAAAAAGCTTTAGAAAGAAGATCTGTGTGAAGTGTCAAATAGTTAAAAATATGTAACGCAAAGTTGTAGATAGAAATAACAAAGCAAGAAGGAAAAGTAAAGAAAGTGAACGATATACGTAATGCAGGGGGAATACCAGAGTATTTAAAGTGTACTTGATTTAATGTTAACCAGTTTGAATTTTTCTTTTCTGGGGTAATCGAATTCAAGACCTTTTGGGCACAATTTGACGCGGTTTCAACCTGTTTAGCCTAGGATTTGGGAAAATTTCATCGGTGTGCAAAGGCGGAATTGGTCCAAAGATAGTTTGTGGATTTATATCTTGCTGTCTTATCAATTGCTCTTGCAAATACGGGGATTTAGCCCATGCCGCTAAAGTTACGCTAGCCTCATCTTCAGAATCAGTATTTATCTCTGGTAAAGAATCATTGACAGAGGCTATCTTTGGGGTCACATTTCCGATTATTTCTCGATGGTCAACTGTATTTATTGTGGCCAATATATTGTCGGTACTAAATGCAGTATTTTTGTTGATGGTATCTCGCACATGATTATCGAAAGGAGCCAAAGATTCTTTTAGACGTATGTCCTTGTAGTCATTACTAAAGCTTGTTTGCTTTTTTAGATCTTGTTCCAAATGCGACATCCTTTTTTGTTTCTCTTGTTTACGCCGATGATGTTCCTGTTGAGACCTCATAATTCCTGATAACCTTTTATCAAACTTTTTTTTTAAGTCATCTCGTTCTGCCTCTGCTGGTGGAAGTAATTGAAGGTTTGTAAGCCGATAATTTTTGGATTTACGAGACTCTGGCTTGGAGATGTCAGCAATATTCGGAGAAAGTTTTCTTAATGTTTTCTCTTTAATTTTCAAACGATGTGGCGTTTGCGACGTTGTTAAATTTTTATTTTTATTAGGCGAAATAGACGCTTTTGTTGGTCTCAAATAACCTCTTACAGGGCTTTGGTAATAATTTTTAACTTCTTTAGATGGCGAGCTTGAATCGACACTTATTTTTGTTGGAGAAATACTGTGCGGTCTTGAACCAGTTTTATGAACATCACTAGAGTGTTTGGACTTCTTTTTCTGTTCTGCAATGATTGCTAGCTTTTTGTGTGTCGTTAGCTTCAAAGAAGTCTTATCAAACCTCGGAATAGAGGATTTTCGAGAGTTTTTTCCTTTGGGTGAATTATTTTTGGTTATTTTATTTTTTACTGAGAATATATCTCTTAACGCTTCTTGCATATCAGTATCCGTGGAGTTTATTGACTTAAACTTTTGAGAAACTTTTTTCATGGGGGAGCCTGTTAAATCGATTGATGAAGAGGAGTATTTGTGACCAACGTTTCCACGGGAAATTTTGTTTTCAAATGATTTTGTTGGAATAGATGATAGCCTATCGAAAACACTGGATGCTTTTGTAGATCCCGCGGTATCACTGTTTTCCACAGCTCTTATAGCAGGACTATTTATCGTAGATTTTTTTTTAAATGCGATTGGTGATTCCTTTACTGTTCGTACTTTTGGTATTGATCCTGAAGATTTTGTTGGTGGAATGTGTTGAATAATAAGAGGATCTTTATTCGGCAGTGGAACAAACATATTCAACCTTCTTTGAGATCTCGCTATCCCAGAATTCGGTGGTGGTTTCACCTTTACTGATTCAGCTTTCTTTAAAGCTTGAAGTATAGGTTCATTCTCCATTTCTTCCTTAGCCGCCCATGTTTGATTATCGAAGCGTTTTGTATTAATCGGAGACTCCGAAGTCTTGGAGGATTCTCTTAGAACTTTTTCAACTTTGTAAGGCGACCATGGTGAGGATTTTTCGCTTTCATTGGCGTCGACTTTAACGCTATTCAATGGCTCAACCGGGCTTTTATTGGTATCATGTATACTAAATCTATTCATTCCTTCGGTGACTTCCTTCCTGCGGAGTGATTTAGGCGTGATACTTTTATCGTTATGTAATCCATTTCTGGGTGTCTTAGTAACGTCTTTTGCGGCATCATTCTGGGAGTTAGAAAGTTCATATTCTCCTTTCATTTTAGGAAATTCGACATCCATTTTGTTATGCGTATTTTCGGGGCTAATTAAAGACTCTTCCATCTTTTTGTCTTCATACTTGAGTGTATTCATATAAACATTATTTCTTAACCATTCACTACTTTCGTACAATCGTTGATTTATTTCTGAATGTGCATCTGTTGTTAGATTATTTAGATCATCGAGGGTTTCTATGATTGAACGGGTAGAGCCTGGCTTCCTTTGAGTTTTCTTCCTAGCTGCTTTGATTGCCCAGTCCATTGTTTAAATCTTCGGGCTCTTTCAAAGTCCGTCAGTTGAGGAGATACTTTGAAACGTTTTGTTTGTATCATTGGCAATACTTGAAACGAGTTTTTGTTTGTTTTCTTTTTTTAGTTAATTCGCGAAATTTAAAATATGAAGATCGGTTTCAGAACAGAATGGATCAGGCTTTTCCGCGTATAAGAAATAATAACACTGACATAACGCTATAACGAAACAGCGTAACAAAATACTCTTTACATGGTTTATTTTTATATATTCATTTAACATTATCAAAACTAACATTAAGTCCTTTATTTATCAAAACAAACGAAAAAAAAAAAATGCGAGACAAATGATCCAGTCATTTATTGTCAATATCTAAGTCAATTAGTGGTTGCAATATGTCTCCAGTTTCCACTTTATGAGCAAAAATTTTGCCCTCAATATTTATCTGATTTTTTTCAGCGAATTCTTTCAAACTCCCGAATCTACCGCTTGCGTTTCTTCTTAATTGTTCATTGGTATTCATGATTGTGTTTTTCGGGGACATTTGGTGGGTATATGAAGTATCCGGTGAAGAATGATATTCTTTGTCCAAGAAAGAACTTGCCAATGAAGTTTTTCTTGAATTGACGCCTATGCTTGAATTAGAATCGTACCCGTCAATGAAATCTGGCTTACAAGACCTGCTGAATGAGATTGCATGACTTTTTCTGTGGTAACTTTTCCTTCGCCCTGAAGGCTTTGTAAGTTCGTGTGATAATGAACGTGAATGCGAATGTGATGATAATTCATTACTTTCTACCCTTAAAGGTGATACCGCATTAGGCTTTCTTGGACATATGGAGGAATTTCTCCTCGTTTTCACACCATCCTTGTCTCCAGGGAAAGAGTAGGTCTTCAGCTTGTTGAACCGAGCTTCGCCTTGAGACTCTTCAAAATAAAAGCTCTTTTCGTACTCATGGGGTTGTTTGCTGCTATCGAACTGAGATTCTGTTGAAGAGAGAGAGCTGAAACGTCCATAGAGTGGGCTGCCAAGTGATTTAATGGATGTACTAGATTGACTGCCCGTAGTAGGAAAACTAAATGTGCTTATTCTTTCTCTTTCTTTTTGCTCAAATTTGCCCATATCTTGCTGGAAAGGGAAACTTCAGTGAAGTAATAACGAAGGTGGTGTAGAGTATAAATTTTTATTAAGTATGCGCTTTGACGTTCACATATTTGTAAAAGATTTATTTGAGAAGATAGAATGGGTCTCATTTATTTATACTTAAATGCTTCTTTGGATGTCAAGCTTTCTTGATGCCGGACTTGCAGTCGAAGGGCTCTTTCCCAACAGATATGTAACCAAATGCATCGAATAGAAAAAGAAAGTCTTCCAAGGAAAGTTTATTACGAGGGGTTTTGTGCATTAACGCGGCATATAATTAGGTATAAACTCAAGGTTGGCTTAAGATTAGCGAAACAAAAGTATAAACGACCCAAAATTGGAGTGGATGTGTTCTTTAACACATAAACTGTCGTACAAAAAAAAAAGAAACAAAGAGCAGTTGAAAGAACATCAAGATCATAAGGACCCCCATATCGTGATAATCATTGATGACCAAATCGTGAACTCCCTGCGCCTATGCCGTGCCATAGCAAATAAAGTACTGGGCTGGATTGTTAATGACTTGCATATTAACGATAGGTAAACGGTACCCTATTTTTCTTTTTTACGTGCTACGGACGAAAAGTGAGGGTGATTAACGCTTCAAATAAGAAACGACGGCTAGCAGGGTCTAGATGCGTGAGATGAGATAAGGAAAAGAGCTCTGTGTCCCAGGTAATAATCCCTGGAGAGATATAATCTTCCCTACAACTTGATTGCATATTAACGCTCCCAAGTTGTGGCCATTGAAGAGCTCTACAGCAATGTCCCGACGAACGGAAATAACCCTCTTTTTCATGATATTTTCGGAGTTATCTCCACTGTCAACAACTATTCTCGAATATAACAGAATGAAAGGGATCACGTACGCTTGTTATATTGCTGTCGTTCTCCGTTCGCAATCCCATTATATGCGAGGGGCAAAAGAAGAGACGGCCGGTAACTCATTTTTTGGTGTGTGAGAATTGCGGAAGCTTCGTTCTCCCACCTTTTTTCGCTGTGTTTTTCTTGTCCTTCAGCACCGGCTTGACCAGCCGGTGCTGACCGGCCGGAGAGAAATATAAACGGATGAAAACGTGTTAATAATTGCATCAGTAGTAGGTGGCGGGGTTGTCTCATTTTTGTTATGGCGTAAGGTGAAAAATTGTAAAGGATTGGTTCGGTTGGGTTGGCGACAATTAATTATGAGATAAAAAATTGCTTAATCTTTATTGGAGCAATTACCTGCATAAGCACCGTAGGCCACAAGGGTTTGATGGCGGAAGGATGTTATACCTACGATACTACCATAGGTGTGATATGTCACTTTCTAGTCCGAAGCGTGGAACATATTATCCTTGTTTGACGTTGTGGGTGTTAACCGTAATTGTCTGGGTACGCCGAAGGCACGGAGACCATGTTAAAATATGTTTCTCTTTTTTGCTCATTTTTTTCTATTTTTTGCTGCGCATTGCCCGAAGCTTTTCTTAGTGGTAGTCTGCTCTCGCGTTCTTTGTTACACTCGCAAAATTTTTTTGCTGGGCAAAATAAAGCACTCTCCGGCCATTACTTGCTGTCGTCCGCCAGGATTTTCATTAACTTGCAGAAGTAAACAAACAAAACACAATTATGACACCGTGGAAGTTTCCTAAATAGTAACAAAAAGCTTAATTGAAAGAAAGAATTTCCTTCAACTTCGGTTTCCTGGTTCCGCTATTTCTCGCTTGTTTCTTCTATTGGACTTAGGATGTCTCATCAATCATCTTATTCCTGCTGGTGTTTTTTGTATCGCCTTGCCTTAGAGTGTTTATGCTTGTCCTTTGTTCAGTAACCATTCTTCAAGTTTGTTTCAAGTAGTAGGATACCTTCAGATATACGAAAGAAAGGGAGTGTAGTTGTGGATATATATATATAGCAACCCTTCTTTATAAGGGTCCTATAGACTATACTCTTCACACTTCAAGGTACGGAATTAAGGCCCAAGGGAACTAACAAAAAAGTTCAAAAAGTTTTAAAACTATATGTGTTAACTGTACAAAAATAACTTATTTATCATATCATTTTTTTCTCTGTTTATTTCTTCTAGAACTTATACCTGTCTTTTCCTTTTATTCTTTGAATTTGGTTTAATATCCCTTTTTGGTTTAATATCCATCCATTCCTTTCACTTAGAACTAATAATTCCCTTCGTTTGATAATTTATCATTTTCCTTTTCTGTTAGTAAAGCACCCATTAAATGAAACTAGAACGCGTAAGCAGCAATGGCTCCTTCAAAAGAGGTAGAGATATCCAGTCACTTGAATCTCCGTGTACTAGACCGCTGAAAAAAATGTCACCTAGTCCATCTTTCACATCTCTTAAAATGGAGAAGCCTTTCAAAGATATTGTAAGGAAGTATGGAGGTCATCTTCATCAAAGTAGTTACAATCCCGGCTCAAGCAAAGTGGAGTTAGTAAGACCAGATTTGTCTTTAAAAACAGATCAAAGTTTTCTTCAAAGTAGTGTGCAAACTACGCCTAATAAGAAAAGCTGCAATGAGTATCTCTCAACTCCAGAGGCCACACCATTAAAAAACACGGCTACAGAAAATACATGGGCAACCTCTCGAGTTGTTTCTGCATCCAGTCTTTCTATAGTGACACCAACGGAAATTAAAAACATTCTTGTTGATGAATTCTCTGAATTGAAGTTAGGGCAACCTTTGACTGCTCAACATCAGCGAAGTCATGCGGTCTTTGAAATTCCTGAGATTGTGGAAAATATCATAAAAATGATAGTTTCTCTAGAATCTGCAAATATACCAAAGGAAAGACCATGCTTAAGAAGAAATCCACAATCTTATGAGCACTCTCTGCTTATGTACAAAGACGAAGAGAGAGCAAAAAAAGCATGGTCAGCAGCCCAGCAGCTACAAGACCCACCATTAGTCGGACGCAAGGAGAAGAAGCAAGGGGCCTTATTTAGTTGTATGATGGTTAACAGGTTATGGCTTAACGTAACAAGGCCTTTTCTTTTCAAAAGCTTGCACTTTAAGAGCGTTCATAATTTTAAGGAGTTTTTACGAACTTCCCAGGAGACGACACAAGTAATGAGACCGTCTCATTTTATATTGCACAAATTACATCAAGTAACACAACCAGATATAGAAAGGCTTTCCAGAATGGAGTGTCAAAATTTGAAATGGTTAGAATTTTACGTTTGCCCTAGAATAACTCCCCCATTAAGCTGGTTTGATAACCTCCATAAACTTGAAAAGCTTATTATTCCAGGCAATAAAAACATAGATGATAACTTTTTACTCAGACTATCACAGAGCATACCAAATTTAAAGCACTTAGATTTAAGAGCATGTGATAATGTCAGTGATTCAGGTGTTGTTTGCATTGCTTTGAATTGCCCGAAATTAAAAACATTTAACATTGGCAGACATAGGCGTGGAAATTTAATTACCAGTGTCTCACTGGTCGCGCTAGGCAAATACACACAGGTGGAAACTGTGGGGTTTGCCGGTTGTGATGTTGATGATGCCGGTATTTGGGAATTTGCTCGATTAAATGGCAAAAATGTTGAAAGATTGTCTTTAAATTCCTGTCGTCTTTTGACTGATTACTCTCTACCCATTCTTTTTGCTTTAAACTCATTTCCAAATCTGGCTGTTTTAGAGATCAGAAATTTAGATAAAATAACTGATGTGAGGCATTTCGTGAAGTACAACTTGTGGAAAAAATCATTGGATGCCCCCATTCTAATCGAAGCATGTGAACGTATTACGAAACTAATCGATCAAGAAGAGATCGGAAGAGCAC
>OBMA010000120.1_pt1 | contig 38115 bp, 29 predicted proteins | sample 1539141 | NCBI WGS metagenome assembly OBMA01 (sample SAMEA3991484, study PRJEB22521) | metagenome | biome: anthropogenic terrestrial biome; feature: sewage plant; material: raw primary sludge | place: Sweden | collected 2012-09-26
ATCGCTACCTGATTTATGCCAAATAAAAGCTGTTTCTTATTTATCGTATCATCCAGACTGCAAAGTCTTTTCATCTCTGCCTGACATCTGACAAGCCATCTTTCTGTTCTCGCGACTGATGATGCGACATAATCTCTGTCTGCAATACTTGAAGGGCACTCATCAAATGCCATAGCTATCGTCGATGACAGATTAGACTGAATCTGCATGCTCTGTTCCGGTCCCATGAAAATAAGATGTCCATCTATATGAGAGTGGAATGTAACACCCTCTTCTTTTATTTTCCGAAGATCAGCAAGCGAGAAAACCTGAAAGCCGCCTGAATCTGTCAGGATCGGTCTGTTCCACGACATGAACTTGTGAAGTCCACCAAGCTGTTTTATCGTCTCATCTCCGGTACGTACATGAAGATGATATGTATTGCATAACGCGACCTGTGTCCCTATAGTCTCGAGATCTTCTGTCGAAACTGCGCCCTTTATCGCTGCGACCGTAGCCACATTCATAAAAACAGGGGTTTCAATCGTACCATGAACAGTTTCAAAACGTCCTCGTTTTGCACGCCCTTCCCGTTTGATAAGCGTATATCTGCATCTTTCATTTTCATCCATTGTCAATATCCTTTTTTATATAATGTGTTTACCACAAAATCGTAATGTGATGCTACGAATTGCTACGCAATTCTATTAGCATATTCTTTATGTGATGCTACGAATTGCTACGCTTCTCACTTCGTTCGAAGCTCTAGCAATTCTATAAACATTCGGAATCTGCTAATCTGCTTCGCAGATTGCGTCTTCCTCATGTTTAAGCGGGTCTCAAGGCAATCCTTATGCATGCAAGCATGCATCGGATCGCTTTTCGACCCTTGCATCACAAGTATCTGTCCCAAAACTCTTCGAGCGTTATACCCTGCTCATGCATTATTGTTGCAGCCTTTACGCCTACATACCTGTAATGCCACGGTTCATATTCAATTCCGGTGATATCTTCTTTACCCTTCATATAACGCAATATAAAACCGTATTTGTAACTGTTATCCATAAGCCACTTTCCTTCAGTCGTATCTTCAAATCCTTCATCAAGTGTCTGATGGTCATTCGATATTATGTCAAATGCAAGACCGATCTGATGTTCGCTCGCTCCCGGGACTGTAACAGCCTGTGATGCTTCTTTGTATGCATCCATATACGAGTCGCCCTTTTTCATAAGATATGTAATCTTACGTCCAAAAAGCATCTTCTGTCTGTCCATATCTCGATAAGGAGAACATAGAACAAGATTCACTCCATCTTTTTTTGCTCCCTTGAACATATCAAGAAGATCATTCATAACACGAACATCACATTTCATATTTCCATGGATCGTGCCTAGCTGAAATTCGTAATCTTCCGGTATCGGATGCTGTTTGTTAACAAGAGTAAGTTTCCAGTCTCCGGAATCAAAAGAAGCATCTGTGTTGTCTGTATATGATGGCTCTTGTTCTTCAACAGACTCCTCAGCCTCATCCGAAATATTTTCCGAATCTTTCAGGATATCATCAAGTGTAACCTTATCAACCTGATCAGACTCTGATGCCCCGTCATCATTAATGTTTGCATCATCAATTGATTCATCCGTTCCATTCTCATCAATTGTATCCGAGACAGGCACTACAGGATCTGCAAGTTCAGCATCAGACTTTCCGACCATATCGTCATAATTAGAAGCCTTTGCGATAAATCCTTGTGTAGAACTTGGGAAAACACTGCTCGTAAAACTGCAGCTGAACAAAAATACGAGAACTGTAAACGATATGCTCACATATCTCTTGGCATTTCCGATAATGTGACAGAATAGCCCGTTTATTGACAAAAGTATAGCAAAAAAAGGCATCACAAAAAGTTTAAGTTTAGGATGCCTTATTGAAAAGCGCCTGTATGAACTTAATATCCTTTCACGAAATGTCTCTTTCAAAATTTTCCCCTGAACACAAAATACTCTGGCTTAAATGCTCTTGCTTAATGCTCTAACTTAATGCTCTTGCATATATGATGGTTGCTGCGAACTGTGCTGCATATATCATGAATTTTATCAATTTATCGTCTTTTTTTATTATAGTATGATTTACGTCTTTTATCGAGAACATTTTTGCATTTTTACATCATATTTTACTTACGTCTCTGCGCAGTCCCTTGGGATAATGATTCTTTATGATATTTCCTGTCTTCTTGCCCCAGCCCGTAGAAAAGCCGCGATATGTCATAAGTATCCAGCCATCGCTGCATGAGCCTGACAAACCGGCCTTAAGTCTTTCAATATCTGCCTGAAGAGACTCGCCATTCAAGAATCTCACAGCTTCTATATCATTCATATCATAAGATTTCTTCGCTTCATCCGGTCTTAGGTACATAGCTAGTGCATGCGCAGGCATAAGTCTTGTGTTTTTTCCTTTATCATCAGTCATTACTATCTGTAGTCCAGGCCGCTTTACCGACAACCCCGACATGTCAGTCATTCCCGCAGGAACAGCATATATGTTTCCGCCAAAATCCGTGAAGATATGATTTGATCTTATCTCATCTGTAGCATTCTTTGTACATACATCATTAAGGATCATGCATGCGCGGTTAGCTGCAGGTACTTTCCCCCTGACTTCTTTTTTTTTCTTGCAAGCATAAATTCTATTTACATTGCGACCAAAATCTTGCTGATTTTTTTTCTGAACGTCTCCATTAATGTCTCCATGAACGTCTCGATTAATGTCTCCGTAAATATCAGTTCTTTCCGTGAGCACCCCATCCTTTACAAACCTCACTGCAAAATGACCTTCCCCTCTTGCATGATGCGGCCATATCCGGACAGAATCCGATACTATCTTCCAGTCCGGATGAGATTTTATGAAATCGGCAGCCGCCTGTTCATCTTCTTCCGGCTCAAATGTGCAGGTAGAATAGACAATGCTCCCTCCCGGTCTTACCATCTTTGATGCACAGTCAAGTATCATTCTCTGCCTTTCCGCGCACATATGAACGTTATCAATACTCCACTCGGAAACAGCATTTTCTTCTTTTCTGAACATGCCTTCGCCTGAACAGGGTGCATCTACAAGCACCTTATCAAAGAAGCACGAAAACATCGCCGCCATAGTCTTGGGATCTTCATTTGTGACAACACAGTTAGATACACCCATTCTCTCAATATTTGATGAAAGGATATCCGCACGGTTCTTGATTATCTCATTTGACACAAGAAGTCCCAATCTTCCCATACGTCCGGCTATCTGGGTACTCTTGCCTCCAGGTGCCGCGCAAAGGTCACATACAAATTCACCCGGCTTCGGATCAAGCAAAGGCACAGCGCACATTGCACTGGGTTCCTGAATATAATAGGCTCCCGCCTCATGAAGCGCATTCTTGCCGGGTCTTTCTGCCGGATCGTAATAATAGCCTTCAGAAGCCCAGCTGACCTTCTCTAACTTAAGTCCTATAATCTTGTCAAAGTCATCAGAATTATACTTCAGAAGATTCTTCCTCAGTCCATACGACCTCTCCCTGTCATCGTCATATATTGAAATAAAAGACTCATACTCGCCACCGAGTAACTCTTTCATATGCTCTTTGTATTCTTCCGGCAATACCATAACTATAAACTCTCCTCAAATCGTACTTCATTGTCTCCTGAAGTAAACCGTTTTACGACCATCCCTACTCCTGAAGAAAAGTAAACCGTTTTACGACCATCCATTTTCCTGCAATTTAATGAGCGCCTCAAAATCCGGTATCTGCGCCAGTACCTCATCCGGTGTACCGCATACTCTTACGCGTCCGTTTTCCAGATAGATAAGCTGATCGCTATTCTTAAGTGAAGTCAGCCTATGTGATACTGATAAAACAGTGTGATGTTCCGCCGCTTTTTTCAGGACTGAGACAATCCGTTCTTCTGTCATGCTGTCAAGACTTGATGTGATCTCGTCAAATAAAAGGATAGGCGGATCAGGCGCTATCGCGCGGGCTATACCAAGCAGCTGTTTCTGTCCCTGGGAAAGCGACGTATCAGTCCGGTCAATATCGCCTTCAAGTTCATCGTAAAGTCCGGTAAATTTAATCGCCTCTATTGCCTGTTCTCTTGTCACATTCGGGTCTTTCAGTGTAACCTGATCGATAATTGTACCTGGTATCTCTTTCATATCCTGTGTGACATAGCCGTAAATGCTTCGTTTTATGGAATCCGGGATCTTGCCGGCATCAGTTCCGAATATCTTTACACATCCGCCAGATGGCGTGAAAAGACCTGTCACAAGCATTAGCAGTGTTGTCTTTCCCACTCCCGTACGTCCGGTTATAGTGACATATTCGCCTCTCTTTATAGAAAAGCTCACATCGTCAAGAACCTGCGTCCTGCTATTGTCATATGAAAATGTTAGATGCTCCGCGCTTACGACGGAACAATCTTTGCTGAATCCATCCATGATGCATCCTGCTGTTAGCGAACCGTCCTTTTTATCTACTTCGGGCTCATTACCAAATGAATTTATCCTGTTTATCGCAGACACACCATCCTGTATATTCTGAAATTCAGTTCCGAGCGACTCGATAGGAGCGAACAGATTAGAGATAAGATCTATCGATGCCGCTGTCATACCTACAGTGATACCGATGACCGTGTGATGATCCGACACCGAATAAACAATCCCTGCGATCACAAACGCTTTTATGATCTGAATTATCGGCGAATATATAGCATCACAGAAATTCACTTTACGTATCGTTCTATAGTTTTTTTCCAAAAGATCCTTATATTTTCTATATACCCATTTTTCACGACAATATGACTTTATCGTCCGTATATTCTTGACTGAATCCTCAAGATGACCGTTCATCTCTCCAAGTTCAACAAGATTCTCTTTCTGTGCCTTAAGCATATACTTCTGAAAAGCTCTTGTTATCAGGTAAATAAAAGGTATCAGTAAAAGCACCGCAATTCCAAGTCTGACATTGAACATTGATATTGATATCACGATGCCTATCATCTTAAGCGAATCAACGAGAAGTCCTATGGCGCCATCAGAAAACAAGCTATCCACATGCTCGACATCGTTATTAAATCGTCCCATGATGCTGCCGCTGCTGTTCTTTGAAAAGAACTCCATTGGAAGCCTGTGCATCTTACGCATCATCTCAAGCCGCAGGTTCTTTATCATCTGCTGACCGAGATTCGTCAGCATAACTCCTTTTGTAAAATCACACAGACCACATAGTGCCGCTGATGCAAGGTAAAGAACAGCGAGTCCTTTAAGACCACCGGATATACCCTTTGCAAGATTATTATCGATTATCATTCTAAGGATCTGCGGTGGGATGAGGCTAAACAGAACGCTCCCAATAACAGCGATCATAAGGAGAAAAACCGACCTCTTATTTGCACCAAAAGCATTCCTGACTGCTTTACTTGTGAGAGACATTTTCTTCATGATATGCCTCCCGTCCTCTGCCCGGATGACTCAGGCAGACCTGATGGATTGGACACTGATGACGACTCTGCCGACTCTGATGGGTTGGACGCTGATACCATTGATGACTCATTCGACTCTGATGATTGCAGCCTGAATATAGATTCATAAAGCTCTGATTTTTTCAGTAACTGCTCATGATTACCTACGATGCATGGCTTACCTTTTTCAAGGAGAAGTATCTGATCAGTCTGTGGGAAAATACGCAGCCTATGAGAAATAATGATCACAAGGCTTTCTCTGTAATCTCGTTTTATATTATCGATTATCTTCTGTTCAGTAGCTATATCTACTGACGCAAATGGCTCATCAAGTATTATGACAGGAGCTCTGTGATAAAGTGCTCTTGCAAGCGCGGCTCTTGCTTTCTGCCCGCCGCTCAGCCTGATGCCGCCGCTGCCAACCGTCGTTTTTACGCCTTCGGGCATATCCTGCATATCGATATCAAAACATACTTCGCGAAGAACACTGTCAACGCTGCCATGATCTGCATTTCCAAGTGTGATATTATCTTCTATCGTTGTATCGAACAACTGAGGCATATGTCCCATATAATTTATAAGTCTGCTCCGCTCCTCCTCCTGATCATAATCCCTAAGTTCACGTCCAAAAAGCTTTATACTTCCCGCATAATCATAGAGACCAGTAAGTGCAAGCCCAAGTACACTTTTCCCGCATGCTACAGGACCTGTGATCCCAATGATCTCGCCCCTGTTTGCGGAAAATGAGACATCAGAATCCCCGGCAAGCGGATCATCTGTGCCAAGCCAGCCACATGAAAGATGACTGCATACAAGCGAATCATTGTTATTTACACTATTATCTATATGATTATCAATTCTTGTCTTGTTGTCATCTATGTTGTCTTCTATTTCATCTTTTTTTTCTTCTTTTATATCTTCTATGTATTTTTTGCTGTCTTCAGTATTGTTATCTTCCTGCACCAGATACTGCTTTACTCTCTGCCATGAGACAACAGCTTTCTGATATGAATTAAAAAGTTTAGAAGCTTTTGATGACTTTGTGGTAAGTGCCAGGAACATGACAAAATAGGCACTGAACATGCCGATTGTCCATACACCGTTTATAACATTGCGCCCACCATAACATATAACGATTATCGCACCAATCAGCGATACGACATTATAGACCGGCTGCATTGAATTCTCCAGGATATCAGCTTTTACAGAAAGCTTCCCAAGCTTTGTAAGCTGAATCTCATATGAATCCTCATATTCTCTGTCAAGCCCGTTAAGTCTGTAGACTGACGCATTCTCAACCGCATCATAAGTATATTCCGCGACTGTACTGCTCTGGGCACGTGCTAGCCGCGTCTGCTTCGTGATCACACTTTTAAGTCTGTCTGCGATCCACATTGCAGCAGGTATGAACAGACATGAAGGAATCGTACACTTCCAGTCATATATAAGCAGCGTGACGAAATAAGTGCCCATAAGGACACCCGTGTCAAAAACTTCAGTCGTCACTTTTCGCATACCTTCTACGCACAGATCGACGTCGCCTATCGCACGTGTCATAAGATCGCCGGTCTTTACCTCAGACAACCTGTTAATATCAGTTTTTACAATGTTATCATATACCGACAGCCTCATCCTGGCTCTTGTACCGTTTGCAAAAACACGGACATAATAACGTTTCAGATATCTGAGGACTTGAACGACAAGCACTATCGAAAGAAATATGATCATATTTCTTATGAGAAGATTTTTTTCATCACCATTTACGAGCGAATCTATAAGATGTCCCTGCCACACAGCTATGAGTGACATACCCATATTGAATATCGTTCCCGTGACAGTTACGACAGATATTGATTTCCATTCACGTTTTAAATAACTCCCGATCTTTTCGGGATGTTTCACCGGACTCATATCTATTTTCTTCATTTATATTCCTTATGATACTTATATGTGTGTCGAAAGCAGCAATTGTATTATCTTTTATTCATTCTACGCTTATGACAGAAACACAGCTGCTGATAATATCCCGCATTTTCATCGTCCATCCACGCAGGGCGCACCCCGCCATAGTCCTCTGCGATGAGCTTTTTCATCCAGGTATCTATCGGACAATATGACATATCATGCATGCCATACAATCTTATACATGCATAGACCTTTGGTCCAACACCATTTATCTCCATGAGTTCTGATTTTCCGTCAAGTTCCCACTGCGCCGCAGACTTAAGATACACATCGCGGTAACCGAGTCCCTTATCGGACAGCTCCATATCAAGTATCTCCTGCGGAGTCGGAAAATGAGAGGAGCCACTGCATATCTTCTCGATACTCTTTTTTATCCTCGGAATATTATTGTTCTGACTGATAAGAAAACTGATTATTGTCTCCCACCTGTCCTGCCTGAGTATCCGCATCCCGCGGCAGTCCTTCAGCGAGTCCTCAAGAAAACGATCATGAAATACTTTCGCTTTCCCGTCTATATCTGTATAATCTGTGCCAAGATCAAAGTAATCGTGCCAGATATCATTAAATTCACTTTCTGTGCAGTCAAGCTCAATATCATCGCAGACATTTACTCCATCGTCCTTACAGCCTCTGTCATACAGGTGAAGTTCACGTCCAAGAGCCTTTACTGTCCATTCTTGTTGACGTTCATCTTCATGAGTCCACCTGAAACACTGTCCGGACTCTGCGATAAGTTTTGCATTAAAATGGCTGCATTCTATCCTGTACAATCTATTTTTCTCCTATACTGCTCCAAATACAGTCATAAATCTGTTCGGAAGTTTCGTCCTAATCTAATGCTTCTATTTCACATCGCTGTTTCTTACAAACTCGCAAAACTGCTCGCCGCGATCCTCAAAATTCTTGAAATGAGTATATGATGCGGCTGCCGGTGAAAGTACACATGCGCCGCCTTTTTTTGTTATCTTCTTTGCAGTCTCAACTGATTCCTTTAGATCTTTTGCCATATATTTTGTCTTTGATGTGAGAAGTGGAAATATCCTCTCGCCGGATTCATACATGCAGATGATATTCAGTGGCTTATCATAAGCGTTTAGAAATGTGATGAGCGGTGTATAATCTATCCCTCGATCCATCCCGCCAATGAGTATCGTAGCTATATCCGGAACAGATAATACTGCTTCTATCGCAGATTCATTTATCGTTGAAATAGAATCATCATAATATCTGACACCATCATATGTCCCGATAAATTGAAGCCTGTGGTCAAGACCTGTAAAATCAGATATGCCTTCGCATACCTTATCCATATCAAGTGACAATTCTCCTGATAATCTCTGCATCAAAGAATATACAACGGACGCATTATATCTGTTATGCTCGCCAATGAGCATCATCTTTCCGGTATATTCATTTCCACCGCATCTTATGACTTCAGATCTTGTATTAACTCTGACATCTTTATTTGTGACAAGTATGTCATTTTCATTCTGAAATCTGTATATATTTCTTTTTGCTCTATGATAGTTTTCTACTGTCTTATAATAATCAAGATGCTCTTCGAACAGATTAAGAAGTATCGCAGCATGCGGAGATACTGATGAAGTTGAAAGCTGATGGCATGACATCTCATAAACGATGACCGTATCAGCATCAATGCTGTCATAATGATCAAAGCATGGATATCCGATATTTCCGACAAGTACTGATTTTATACCACATTTCTGAAGCACATGATATATCATCGCGCTCGTAGTGCTCTTGCCCTTTGTGCCGGTAATACCTATGATACGGTCACCGAACTGTTTTATAAAAAGTTCAGTCTGACTTGAAAGCCCGTCAAACTTGCCGAGATACGGAATACCCGGGCTCTTCAAAATGACATCATACCCGCCAAACAGTTCCTCATCGTATGTGCCTTCATAAATTTTTATCTCTGTATCATGGCAATGCGTATTTATGAATTTCTCGCTCGATTTTCCTTCGCGTCCATATCCCCAGATGAGAACCTTTTTATCTGAAAGAAAATCTATGATCAGATTGTCCTGCATTCTACGAGTTTCCTCCTGACTGCTTCTAAAAACTTCTCCGGTACATTATTTTCATCATTCCATTCATGCAGAGCTTCGTCGAACTTCTTATCCTGCGTGACAGGGTTTTCTCTGATCAGAAGCGGAGTTTCCTCATACTGACAGTGATTTATCGCAAGTACAACCTCACGTCTTGTCCCGACACATTCAAACGGCTTATTTTCAGCAATGCCCGCAAGTTCTCTGAAGTATTCCTTTAATGAAGCTTTGTTCAAAAGGTCTTCTCCAAATATCTCTATCATTTCCTGCTGCGAAAGAAATGCAGACAGCATTATATATACAAACAGACACTTAGGGCATTCACAGCACCACACACCAGTCTTGCTGCCTCTGTTACAGCTCCTGAATATGCCGTGATATCTCTTCTGTTTTGCAAATATACATGTTATCTGAAGTTCAGACAGCGGTCTTAGCAGGCTGAAATAAAGTATTGGTGAATCCTTGACGATCGTACCGATATACGCCATGAAATCATGCTCAAATTCATAGCTTTTTGAATACTGATGGTTTACGCTGGAACCCGCGACCGTCGATTCATTTGCGCTCGATTCATTCGAGAGTGTTATGTACTTTCGACCATTAAGAAACGCTGCTATATATGATGAAAATGCGACTATCGCTGAAAATGGAGTATGCCCGTTCAGATAGCCCTTTTTATTTAGCTCAAGCATGCTCTTATCAAGTGTACGTGCAGCACTGATATCTCCTGATTTGTAATCACATATGTCTATCGTGGCACGCGCCGCTTTTATGCCGTTGACTGTGTATGTAACGACATCCTCGCCGGTAGTTATGAGTACCTCAAGTGATACTGCAGAATCCTTGCCTCCGCCGATCGGTACAAGGCATCCGCTAAAATCACCGCTTATCTTGACAGGTTCTGTATTATCCCAGTTTCTGATGGCAGAAGTCTTCTCCGCATTATAAATGCTCATGAAATCTTCATGATCCGCATCTATCTTGTTTACATAGAAAAACTCTCCCAGACCGCCCCAATAAAGCTTCTTCCACCACTCTGCCTGAAACTCCGTGAGCTGTCCGCACTCAATGAGCACCGTAGGCGCACACGTTATCTTCCAGTAGCTTACAAGTTCCACCATTCCAAGTGAAAACACGAGTCTGTCGATAATCTCTGCTGTATTTCGTGAGATCTCAGATCCTTCATCTGCCTCATCTCTATAGTATGATGCGGGTATCTTCCATTCCGGGTTAAAAGATTCAAGACCATCTATCGTAAAATGAAAAATGGCATGCAGCACACCGCCGTCTATCGTATATTCGTAATCCGTATATCTGAATGTTTTATATCTGTCGCGAAGCTCTGAATAATCCATGTATTCCTTTCCATAACAATTCTGCCAACACCTGCATCATTCTAATTCAATCACAATATATCGTCAAGGCTCATAGAAATACCGGTGCACCCCTTACATATTTCTGAACTGTAGATGATGCTTCTTAATATCCTCATTTCAATAATGTCTCACTACTTCAAACCTTTCAAGCTGTATATCCTTCTCACCTGCCGGGATTCCTGCTTTCTGCTTGGCTATATTGATCTGCTGCGTGACAGTATCTACTCCGTCAAGATCCGGCAGCAGAAGTCCGCGCTTTCGACCGCTTGTGACTACGACCCCGTATCTCTTCACATCAAGCATGTCAGGTGAATCTATTTTCTCTGTAGGACCTAACACATCAACGCTGTACTCAATGTTCCCAAGTTCATTCTCACGAATCTCATCAAATCGTGGATCTTCCGTTGCCGCGCTTATCGCATTTTCTATAATCTCCTCTGCTAGGCAATCCCTTACAGGCGAAATAGTACCAATGCATCCTCTAAGCCTTCCAAACTCGTGAAGTGAGACAAATGCTCCTGCCTGCGTGTCTGTCATCTCTTTGGGAAGTTCATCCGGGATACTTATCTTAGTCCGCGTCTTTATATATGTCTCAAGAGATTTTCTGGCAAGCTTTACGTATTCATCCTCGCCGGCTTTCTTTTCATTTATCTTATTTTCTCTATTCTTCAAAAAACTTTTCAGGAAATGTCTGTCATCATTCTTACTACTGACATCAAAAGTGCATACACCATATCCGACACCAAATGGTCCTTCATAAGATAGTTCATGCGGTGTTACATCATAACCATCAAATGCACCTGCCATCATCGTAAATGATCTGTGTCCGCACTCTGCGGCTTTCTCACAGAATGTCTCATCATAATCAAGCAGACTCATAAAATCAGCATTTCCCATGTCTTTCATTATACGTTCATCGTATACCGGACCGTTCTTGTCAAATCCGTAAGGGCCATCTTCTTTCAACTTATGAGACAGATCGCCGCTTGCAATCCATACGACTTTTCTTCCAAGTTCCTCGACCGCTTTTCTTACGATAATCCCAAGCTGATAATGCATGACAAGAGGATAACCCGAAAGACCTATCCTGACAATCTTATACTTTTTCTTACCAGTCTCACCACCAGATACTTTCCCTACGCGTCTGTATCCATTATTCACAAAATAAAGCGGGATAAATGTGGCGTGGTCGAGCTCCGGCATCTTCTCACCGTCTGTTCCCGCCGGAAATACCGAATCCTCTGCGAGACTGCATATCCTGTCTATAAGCTCTGTATCATAATCCACATTCATTGATACTTCTGGAACTCCGAATTTAGACATATCACCGTACGCGCCGTTTCCGCCTGATATATGAAAATAATCTGAGTACATAAGTGAATGCGGCGATGATACTATTATCGTCTCAGGTTCTATCCTGGCGATCTCATCTCCTACATGCTCATATGCTTTTACTGTATCTTCAATCCCTTTTTCTTCACCGCGTCCGACTTCAGGAATTATAAGCGGTGGATGCGGCACCATGAATCCTTTAACTATAGACATGTTATCATCTCCATTTTTAGGCTACGCTGACTTAATCTATTATGATGTTGGTTTCAAAAGTAGTAATTTTATTATGATACTGCGAATTGCTATGCTTCCTTTAAAATAAAAGCTTTCGCAATTCTGTTTATATATTTTATCAACAGTTGCCAACGTATACATATTTCAGGTATTGACGGGCGATATCTGCAAATGAATATACCAAATCCACATCTGTTGCAGGTTCTTTCATTTTCCATCTTGGAAAATATCTCGTAACATGAAGAGCGATTTCATCATCAATGCCCGCTATCCATGATGCTTCTTTCTTTATCATTTCTGCATCATCGTTAAGTCCCGGTACGATAAGCGTTGTAAGCTCAACGTGTGAAAGCTTTGCTGACTTTTCAATGAAGTGCTGTGTCTGTGCAAAATCACCGCCAAGCTTTTTATAGCCGTCTTCCGAAAAGACTTTCAGATCGATGTTCATTGCGTCAATAAGAGGTATTATCTCATCTGCCACACGTTCTGATGCGCTGCCATTCGACACGAGAACAGTCTTCATCTTCATATTTCTTACGATTTCTGCTGTATCGCGTACGTATTCCCATCCGATGAGCGGCTCGTTGTATGTGAACGCAACGCCAATATTACCCTGATCATTTAGTTCAAGAGCAGTATCTGCAAGTTCCTGCGGCGACATATATTTGGATTCTGACATGTCTCTGCCTGATGCGGATATCTCATAGTTTTGGCAGAACGGGCATCTGAGATTGCAGCCGTATGAGCCAGCCGAAAGTATCATGCTGCCCGGAAAGAACCTCTTTAGCGGTTTCTTCTCTATCGGATCAAGAGCGAGTGATGTGATCATACCGTAGTTATCTGAAATGATAACGCCGTCGCTGCATTTTCTTGCCCTGCATGCTCCATATCTGCCTTCTGCTATATCACAATGATGAAAACATACATCACATATCGCCACTGCAGCTCATCCCTTTCGGTCCCAGGTCTTCGGAAATAAAACCTCTGTTGAACTCCTTTGTAACTTCGTTAAGTTCCTTTTTTCCATCGATATAATCCTGATAAAGATCATATCCGATCGCACCGCCAAAATCGTCACATCCAGATTCAAACCCAAGTGAATCGCGAACGATCTTCTCCCTTTGTTCTTTTGTCGTATTTTTTATAAGAAATTCTTCACTCATTTTCTCACGCCTCTATTCTATTAAAAATATTGATATGATGTGAGTGTCAAAAGCAGCAATTGCATTATGATTCTGCAAACTGCTTGTTACACCAAATCTATTATACTATAATAATGTCCTGCGCAATCACTATATAAAAAAGATCGCATTACATTTTTATTTTTCTTATAGAAGGGCAATTATGTCTGATAATCAGTCATTTTCAAATAAAACATCCGAAGCACACAAATATGAGATCGATATGATAAATGGTCCGCTACTCGGAAAGATCCTTAAATTCACGCTGCCACTGATCGCATCAAGTGTACTTCAGCTTCTCTTTAATGCTGCAGATGTTATCGTAGTTGGTCACTTCTCAGGTAAAGAAGCACTTGCTGCTGTAGGTTCTACCGGCTCACTCATTAACCTTATCGTTAATCTTTTCATGGGACTTTCAGTCGGTGTAAATGTTCTCTACGCAAGATATATTGGCGCTGCTGATGAAAAGAACGCTTCCGAGACACTTCATACTTCGGTGATCGTAAGTATCATATGCGGCATAATCCTTACATTTGTCGGTATAATATCTGCACGTCCCATGCTTATTCTCATGGGAAGTCCATCAGATGTCATTGATCAGTCGGTTCTATATCTGCGTATCTATTTTCTCGGCATGCCCTCACTCCTCTTCTACAATTTCGGGAGCGCCGTTCTTCGCGCGGTAGGTGATACAAAGAGACCACTTATATTTATGAGTGTTGCCGGAATAATCAATGTTATCCTAAATCTTTTCTTCGTTGTCGTTATGCATCATGGTGTTGACGGCGTCGCTATAGCGACAGTCATCTCCGAGACAGTTTCCGCGGTCATGCTCCTTATATGTCTTCTTCGCGAAGAAGGCTGCGCAAAGCTGATCGTCTCCAGACTTAAGATATCGCGTGACAAATTTATCGGGATATTACGTATAGGTCTTCCTGCCGGTATCCAGGGTGTTATCTTTTCACTATCTAACGTCATAATCCAATCGTCCGTGAATTCTTTCGGTTCGACGGTCATGGCTGGCAATGCCGCCGCGGGAAATCTGGAGGGATTTGTATATGTCTCTATGAATTCCTTCTATCAGACATGCGTGTCATTCACAAGTCAGAACTATGGTGCAAAAAAAATAAAGCGCATACCTCATATACTATTTCTCTGCCAGATGTGTGTTATCGCAACCGGTCTTTCTCTTGGCAACTTGATGTATCTGAATGGAACACATCTTCTGAGCATATATAATCCGGATCCACAAGTCATTGAATACGGACTTATCCGTATGCGCTGGATCTGCGTTCCATATTTTGCATGCGGAATGATGGATGTATTTGTTGGTTCAATAAGAGGTATGGGATATTCTATCGTCCCGATGATCGTCTCTCTATTAGGTGCGTGCATATTCAGGATTGTGTGGATATTTACATATTTTCAGAATCATCGTTCTTTGGATGTACTCTATGCTTCATATGTGATATCCTGGGTACTCACACTCTCTGCTCATTTCATCTGCTATCTTATCATTTACCGCAAAATATGCAAAAAAATAGGCTGCACATCTGCTGATTGATTATCGACAGATGCGCAGTCATTATCTCAGTTCTTAAAGCTATGGATAGGAGCCGGTATTCTCCCCGCTCTGTTGACAAATTCCTCACATGAAAAATTATTGACTGGCATTATCGGAGCATATCCAAAAAGGCCTCCAAATTCGACCTTATCGCCCACTTTCTTGCCTATCGCCGGTATAAGTCTTACGGCTGTTGTCTTCTGATTTATCATTCCTATCGCCATCTCATCGGCGATTATCCCTGATATCGTAGAAGCCTTTGTATCGCCCGGTATCGCTATCATATCAAGTCCTACTGAACATACACATGTCATAGCTTCAAGCTTCTCGATGGTAAGTGCTCCAGCTTCAACTGCATCGATCATTCCCTGATCTTCGCTGACCGGTATAAATGCACCACTGAGACCCCCGACATACGAGCTTGCCATGATACCGCCCTTCTTGACCTGATCGTTAAGAAGCGCAAGTGCCGCAGTCGTTCCCGGTGCCCCTGCATGTTCAAGCCCCATCTCACAGAGAATATCAGCAACACTGTCTCCGATAGCAGGTGTCGGTGCGAGTGACAGATCTACAATGCCAAATGGAACCCCAAGTCTTGCTGAGGCTTCCTTCGCTACAAGCTGTCCGACTCTTGTCACCTTAAATGCTGTCTTCTTTATTGTCTCGCAAAGCTCTTCAAACGATGCACCATGCTCTTTCTCAAGTGCTTTCTTTACAACTCCCGGTCCGCTTACTCCGACATTGATTATCTCATCTGCTTCCGTAACTCCGTGAAATGCGCCTGCCATGAATGGATTATCATCCGGTGCATTACAGAATACAACGAACTTCATACAGCCTATCGAATCACGTTCCTTCGTAAGCTCAGCAGTTCTTAAAAGCATTTCGCCTATCATCTTTACAGCATCCATATTTATTCCGGTCTTTGTAGAACCTACGTTAACGCTGCTACATACTCGTTCTGTCTCCTTAAGTGCCTGCGGTATCGAATCAATCAGCATACGATCAGCTTCTGTCATTCCTTTTGAAACAAGTGCCGAATAACCACCAATAAGATTAACACCTACATCACTTGCCGCTCTATCCATCGTTTTTGCGATAGTAACAAAATCCTCAGGTTTCTTACATGCGCATCCGCCAACAAGCGCTATCGGAGTTACAGATATTCTCTTATTTACGATCGGGATACCATACTCAAATGAAATATCCTCACCGGTCTTTACAAGATCTTTCGCCGCTGTAGTTATACGTTTATATATCTTTTCATTTAACCTGTCCAGATCAGGATCCGCACAGGAAAGAAGGCTTATCCCCATCGTTATCGTTCTTACATCAAGGTTTTCCTTCTCGATCATATCATTTGTTTCAGTGACTTCACGTCTGTCTATCATAAATTAACTCCATTCCTTTTCTTCTCATTTCATTCAAAACTTTAGCAGTTCTATATCCTGTGCATACTGTCGAAGATTTCTTCCTTCTGACACTTGATAATAACGCCTATATCTTCACCCAGCTTTTCAAGTTCTTCAGACACGATTCCAAACTTCTTCGTTGAAGAATTCATATCAACTATCATCATCATGTTAAAATACCCGCTAACGATAGTCTGCGATATATCAAGTATGTTGACGCTGCTATCAGCCAGATATGTACACACTTTCGCGATTATACCTACTGTATCCTTACCTACTACTGTTATGATCGTCTTTTCTGATGAAACTGCCATGATTATTTCCTTTCTCAACACTGTTTTTTTACTATCTCTATACTTATCAATCTATAGATAACATTTTATCTTAAACTGCGCAATATGTATCCACAAGCAGGCTCCTGCAACGTTCCGTCTTCAGCTGCCGCAATATGTATCCATCAGCAGGCGCGTTGCTGTCCGCCGGTGCTTTGCGAGGTACTATCGAGCAAAAGCATCCGCTGCGGACAGCCGCAGCGCAAGCGTGCCTGCAAGGATACATATTTGCGGCAGCTGTTTGTCTGACTTACGCCTGCAATGATACATAATGAGGCAGCCATAGCATCAAACCTCGATAACCTCAGAACGATGCGTCCTGCTCGCCACGATCAGCGGAAAATCATTTGCATGATATTTTGATTCAGACATTTCAATTTCGCCGCGTACAGCTTCATACGCAAGTTCCGGAAGATTATTTTCCTGACTAAGATGTCCGATTATCAATGACTCAATCTGATCATTAAGTATCGTATCAAGAAAGTCACCAGCCTTCTCATTTGACAGATGCCCATGATCACTTAATATACGCTTCTTTAGCGGATACGGATATCTTCCTGTCTCAAGCATACGTACATCATGATTTGCTTCGATCATCATGCAGTTGACTCCACGCATATTTTCGATCGTATAATCCGTATATGAGCCAATATCAGTGATCATCCCGAACGAGCGGCCTTCACTCTCTATCCTGTAGCCAACCGGCTGCGCCGCATCATGCGCGATGTTCACAGGTCTCAGATTGATATCTTTTAGAATGAATTTTTCATCCGGTTCTATCGTATGGAGAAGCGAATGGTCATATTCCCCAAGATCCTGCGTATTTTCTATAGCTTCTATTGTCCCTGGCGTTCCATAAACCGGAATATCATGTTTTCTAAGTATTATACCAAGCCCTTTGATATGATCGGAATGTTCATGCGTAAGAAAGATTCCATCTATATCATCAAGTGTGATATCAAGGGATTCAACACCCTCTCGTGTTTTTTTCCCACTAAGACCTGCATCAATAAGGATGTGTGCAGTATCCGTTCCGACATATGTGCAATTTCCGCTGCTTCCGCTAGCGATACAGCAGACTCTCATATTTCCTCCGTTATCGTATGACAGTGATTATGATATCTCATTTCCCCATTTGATTGTAAGTTCGTCACCACTCTTTAGATTTTCCATATATTCCGCTTCACGTCCGTTCAGAAGTGTTATCACACTACTGCTCTGCGGATTTGAAAGATCAAAGTCTATATGATCGAACACATCGACAAAAACATATTCATCTTTTCCTGTCAGCTTTACCGGATTGCCATTGACCTTAACGATCATATCATGTACGATCTCAGGACTATCACTGCCTGCAGTCTCATTATGACCGGTACCGCTCTGAACTTCTGTGCCATTATCTTCGGCAGTATGACTTTCAACAGACTGTCCATCAGAATTACCGGCTTCGATATCGCTGCCAGCAATATCATTTTCATCATCATCTTCATCATCATGATCATTTTCATCATCATGATCATTTCTACCATCATGATCATTTCTACCATCATGATCATTTCTACCATCATGATCATTTCTACCATCATGATCATTTCTACCATCATGATCATTTCTACCATCATGATCATTTCTACCATCATGATCAGCGCTGTTCTCGTCATTTTCTATATCTGACAAATGAAGTTCTTCCATAGACCACTGAACCGAAAAATTATCATATACCGGTGTATCAAGATCCGCACGCTTGTTATTTACATAGATAAATGTATTCTTCTCAAGTATGACATCCATAAACTCAACTATCTGTTCAACAGAATAATAACTCAGCATCTCAATATTATCGCCTGACTTTATGTCGTAATATGCTGACTGAAGTGCACCATTCACATTCGCAAACTTTGGAAGACTTACCATTTTCCCATTAACGTTAACATTTATGGAATCTCCGTATTCAGCAAGCTCTCCAAGTTCCATTCTCGCCGGTTCACCTTCAGTCGAAGGAACGACAGTTATCACATCATTTGCCGCGACAGAAGTGTGAATGTCTGAATCCTTATCATTTACCCTGATTATCGCTGATTCGCCGGGCTCGCCTCTTGTCATCCGGGCGATACCGTTTACAGTATATTTGAGCTCTTTGCCGCGCTTCGGAAACAGATCTGTATTCTGGAATTCTCCCTGAAGAGCCGCATCGATCACAGCAAGATTCCCGTTATCGTATAGTTTTACACGCTTTCCGTTAAATGAGACAAATATAAAATTATTGCTCTGGTCATAAAAGCTGAGTGCGATTCCTATCGGTGTAACAAGTAGTGAATCCGGTTCTTTCGCACCTTCCGGAAATACTACATTCTGCATTACTTCTTTGCCGCGTACCGCAACTCTTTCTTTCTGAATCCCGAGTTTCTGGGCTAAAGCAACTGTATAACCTGGAAGCCTTCCGCCGCCGCCTACTACAAACACGGCACTTACCGGCTTACCGCCATTGAGTTCCTTGATCTTATCCGAAACCCGTTTTGTCATATCATCAACTACCGGTGTAGTAACTTCAATGATCTCTTTGCTGCTGACCGTCTGATCAAGTCCCATGATATCTTTATAACTTATCTTTTCAGAATCTCCGACATGACGTTTTATCTTCTCTGCCGCCGCAAAATCAACAAGACAATGTTTAGCGACAACTTCCGTTATCGCATCTCCCGCTATAGGTATCATACCAAACGCTATTATCGCGCCATCTTTCGTTATCGATATATCTGATGTTCCTGCTCCGACATCTATAAGAGCTATATTCAGCATCCTGTATGACTCAGGAATAGCAAGTCCTATAGCCGCTATAGGCTCAAGAGTAAGATTTGCGACCTGAAGCCCCGCAAGCTGTACTGATTTATAAAGACCATCAACAACATCTTCCGGCAGAAAGGTGGCTATCATATCCTCACCGATCACGTTTGCATTATGTTCTTCAAGGTTACCTATCGCATAGCCATTCATATAATATCTGGTGACTGAATACCCTACGCAATAAAACTTCATCAGACTTTCTTTTTCAGCTTTATCTCCGTTCTTGTCAGAACCAAATTCCGCATATGCCTGTTCTATCCCTTTTGAATTAAGCGAATAGATATCTTCTCCTGAGACTTCATGTTCCTGTCCGAAGTTTTCTTCTACATGAACATTTATCGTCTTCAGGACACGACCTGCGGCTGCTATACATACATCAGTGAGTTTACGTCCAACCGTTTTCTCGAGTTTTTCTTTGACAGCTTTTATCGTTCCGCCAACTCTTACAATATCGTGGATCTGACCATCCAGCATAGCTCTTGTATCGTGTTCTTTTGAATACTGCGCAACAATATGAAACTTGTCATCTGCACGATATCCAACCGTTCCCACTATGCTTCTTGTACCGATATCAAGCCCGAATACGAGCTGCCCCGGATAATTTACTTTGTCTGACACAGGTATTCCCCCAGTTTTTCATCTATCTGGCGATATGCTTCCAAAAGCGTACCGCTGTTATCTATAACGACTTTACATTTTTCCCTGAATTTCTCATCTGAAAGCTGTCTGTCAAATATACTGTCTATCTTTTCGTCAGAATATGCACGGCTTTCTTTCAGCCTCTTTCTCCTGACATCACATTCTGCATATATATACCAAAGTTCATCTAACACAAGATCGTATCTCTCTTCAATAAGGAGTGCTGCCTCAATAAATAAGAAATCGAATCTTTCCCTGCCGTCATCATCCTTTTCAAAAGATGAACTTTTTATTTTATCAAGAAGATACTCTCTTACTGCTGGATGAACGATACCGTTCACTCCTTCGAGAAGTGTTTTATCGCTAAATATCTTCTGCGCCATAATATGCGGATTGATCATACCATCATCATTAAGTATATCATTTCCCAAAAGATCTATAAGAGGTTTATAACAGACGTTTCCCGGCATCTCAAGTTCATGTGCCGCCTCATCAGATCTTATCACCTGGCATCTGTATTTCCCCTGTATGTATGCTAGAAGCTCTGATTTACCTGATCCGATCCCGCCTGTGATTCCTATCGTTCTCATATCGATAATATCTATCCTTTTATCAATCTGCTACTTATTTCGACACACATCATTTTTGATAGCCAATCGCTACTTCGCTTCGTACCAGTTTGTTCCCATATGCATATCAATCTTAAGTTCGACTGCAAGCGATGCCGCGGACGTCATTTCTTCCTCTAATATCTTCGCGACTTCTTCTTTTTCATCATCTGCAGTCTCGATAAGAAGCTCATCGTGTATCTGAAGAATGAGTCTTGAGTTCAGATTTTCCCTCTTAAGCCTTCTCCATACATTGACCATCGCAAGTTTTATTATATCAGCTGCGGTTCCTTGTATCGGTGAATTTTTTGCAACCCGTTCGCCAAATGACCGCTGCATGAAATTAGAGCTTTTTAGTTCCGGTATCGGGCGGCGTCTTCCGAACATTGTAACTGAATATCCATTTTTCTTGGCATCCTCGACCGTTTTATCAAGAAAGCTCTTTATATCCGGATACGTCTGAAAATATTCTTCTATGTAATTTGAAGCTTCTTTCCTTGTGATACTCAGATTCTGACTTAAACCAAATGAGCTGATCCCATATACAATTCCAAAATTAACTGCTTTCGCATCGCGTCTCTGCTGCGATGTCACATCTTCAAATGGAATATGAAATACCTTAGATGCCGTTATCCTGTGGATATCCTGATCTGTCCTGTATGCTTCGATCAGTTCTTTGTCACCAGCCATAGACGCAAGCACTCTAAGCTCAATCTGAGAATAATCAGCATCAGCAAAGACAAATCCTTCTCGCGGTATGAACACTTTCCTTATCTGCCTGCCAAGTTCCGTACGCATCGGTATATTCTGAAGATTCGGTTCTGTAGAACTGATACGCCCCGTCGCTGTTATCGTCTGATTAAAAGTCGAATGGATACGATTCTCATTTCCTATGAAATTCACAAGTCCGTCGGCATACGTCGACTTAAGTTTCGCGTATGCGCGATATTCAAGTATATTTTCTACTATCGGATAATCAGGTGCAAGCTTATCAAGAACATCGGCGGAAGTTGAATATCCTGTTTTCGTCTTCTTGCCGCCCGGTATCTGCATTTTGTCAAATAAGATCTCTCCAAGCTGTTTTGGAGAATTCAGATTAAATTTCTCGCCCGCTTCCTCTTCAATCTTTGCACTGAGTATATTTATCTGCTTTTCGAGCATAAGACTGTAATCTGAAAGCCCGGCAGGATCTACTCTTATGCCTTCCTTCTGCATATCATAAAGGACATGTGTAAGCGGCATTTCGATATCGTTCATGAGCTTTTTCATTCCGGTCTCTTCAAGTATCTCAGATAATTTTGTAGCGCTCTTGCTCACTGCAAATGCCAGCCTGCACGCATATCCGGTCACCTTGTCAATATCAAGGTTCATCGTCTCACGCATTGTTAGTTTACCGAAGACTTCAGCATGACCTTCAAGCACAAGTCCTGCGTATCCCTGCGCGATCTCTTCCGGTGCAAATGCATTTCTGAGCGGATCAGCAAGATATGCCGCGATCATCACATCGAACAGATGATCTTCACTTCTTTCTGACGTAAAGAAAGCATACTGCTGTTTTGCGTCATACGTCGCGATTCGCGCATCATTTTTCATAAGTGCATCTATATGTGTAGAAACGGATTTCCAGCCGCACTCATTACCATCAGGTATAAAAAAACTCTCTTCATCTGATAGAGAAACTGCCGTACCTGTGTATCCATCTTCCGTACCATCATCGGAAAGTATGACTATCGCCGGCATATAGCCATTTCTCATATTTATTTCAAGCTTCTCAAAAGCCGCATCTATCCCGGTTCTGTCTGTGATCGCAACTGCCGCTGTTGTTTGGGTGCTTACAGGTGCAGCCGTGCACGATGTCTCAAATCTTCCAAGGAATTTTTTAAATCCAAGCTGTCTGAACATATCATAAGCTTCAGGTGTGTATAGATTGCCCAGCCTTGCTTCATCATATGTAAAATCAAATTCAGCATCAGTCTTTATCGTTGCGAGCTTATAACTCAGATCTGCCAGTTCCCTGTTATTTTCCAAAGATTCTTTAACCGATTTCTTCGTTATCTCATCAAGATGAGCATATACACCCTCAAGTGAGCCGTATTTCTGCATAAGTTCCGAAGCCGTCTTCTCGCCTATCTTAGGTACTCCCGGAATGTTATCGGACGAGTCACCCATGAGTGCCTTTATATCTATAACTCCCTGTGGAGTGATCTTATATCTTTCCATTACGTCTGCCGGTCGATAATTCTCAACTTCCGTTCCACCCGCTTTAGTCTTGGGAATCCTTATCAGGATATGTTCTGAAGATATCTGTAATAGATCTCTGTCCCCGGAAATAAGAGAGACTTCCATGCCATCCGCTTCTGACTTTCTAGCCAGTGTTCCCAGAATGTCATCAGCCTCCAGACCTTCCTTCTCAACACGCATCACTTTCATCGTATCAAGGACTTCACGAATAAGTGCGAGCTGACTGTGAAGTTCTTCAGGCGCTGGTTTTCTTGTACCTTTATATGCCGCATACATCTTGTGTCTGAACGTAGGTGCATGCATATCAAATGTGACAGTGAGATAATCAGGCTTCTCTTCATCTATGAATCTGAACATCATATTCAGGAAACCATATACCGCATTAGTGTGTCTGCCTGAAGCATCGGTCAGATCCGGCAGACCATAAAATGCCCTGTTCATAATGCTGTTGCCATCTATAAGAAGTATCTTTTCCGCCATGTATCTCTCCGTAATATTTTATATTTAGATCAAATCCCAATTATACTTATATACATGAATATCCCCGCTGCGGACACAGCGACTGCCGAGATAGCAAGTATACATGCTATCATCTCTAAGCGTCTCTTCGTCCTGACCCGGTGAACTGCTGCATTAATCTTGGAATTAACGACATCATTCACATTAAACGAAGATCCATCTTCAAGTCTGTTCAGACCTTCTGTGACAAGCGCCATTATAGTAAGTTCTTCCATGCAGTCACTACAACTCTCAATATGTGTGATAAAGCTCTCAAGTGTATCAATGTCAAGCTCATCTTTCAGGAAATCAGGTATCAGTCTTGCAGTTTCATTACAAGTCATGAATATTCTCCGTTTATTCTCCCCGTCCGCATACAAATTATAGTATATACTATACGATTCTTTTTTGAAAGTAAGAGCGGGCAGAAAATCTGCCCGCTCTTATGATTATTCACATCTTATATTACATGATTGTAATTACTCAATGTCTCACTTATGCTGCGCTTAATGTATTAAAATCGAAATCCTTTATCACTTCTAGTTTATCTCACTTCTAGTTTATCACTTCTTCTTTGTCGTGCTCTGAGCTGCTGCCTGTGCTGCCGCAGCCTGTGCCGCTGCTGCCTGCGCTGCCGCTGTTGCAGGATCAACTACAGGAGCCTGAATAGCTATGCCGTCAGCACCTATAACATATGTAACTCCGCCTACAACAACGCTCTGATTTATCTGAAGTACACCATTTTCGTTGAAGTAGTAATAATTCGGTCCGATCTGCGTAAGTCCTGTCGAAATATGTCCGTCAGGAGCTGCATAATATGTACCTGTAGGATCTGCTATCCATCCGACCATCATAGCTCCGTTAGCTGCCGGATTGTAATATCTTACAAGTCCGTCTGCTCCCGCAACAAAGCCGGTCTGAAGCGCTCCTGTATTTGTAAACATGTAATTTGCCTTTGCTATAGTCTGCGCACCTGTCATAAGATGACCATCAGCTGCTGCATAATACATATTCTTTCCATCGCTGAACCAGCCTACTGACATCATGCCATTTGCTGCCGGATTGAAGTATCTCATGATTCCATCTGCGCATGCCGTCATTCCGACCGACTGATGCCCTGTAGCATCAAAGTAGTAAACACCTTTATCGATCGTTGTAAGCCCGATCGTCATAGCTCCAGTCTGCGGATTCAGGTAATATGAATACTTTCCGTCATTAAACCATCCCTTTACCTGAATTCCCGTATCAGCCGCATAAAGGAATATTCCGGTCGGAAGCGTTACCCATCCGGTCTTTCTTATTCCATTTGCATCAAAATAATAATTCTGTCCAGCTACAACAGTCTGTCCGACTGCTGCATGACCATCTCCAGGATTAAGATAATACGTACCTGTAGGGTCTGTAAGCCATTGTCCTTGAACGAGGAATCCTGTAGTCGGATCCATATAATATTTGAGGTTGTTGAATGCAACCCACCCCTTCTGCTGCTTATAATTTGCAAAGAACATCATCTGCCCCAGACGTGGAGCAAAACCATTTGGGACTATTATCGTTGAATAGTCCTTAAACTGAACATCTGTATCTACTCTCGTCGGTATTCCTGCGATCGTACCATGAGATGAATTCTGCCAAAAAGCTATATTCGAGATTGGACAGTCACATGCATCTGCATACTGTGCGACCCATTTATCGTATGCTGAATCCCCGATCTTGCCAAGGAACAGATTCTTGTAAGAATACACGAGCGGATAATACCCTGAAGCTTCTATCGTATTGCAGAAAGTCGCGATCATCGTCTGTATAGTCGGTGTCGGCAGTGCTCTCATGCATGGATCCTCTATATCATATGCCACCGGCATATTTATGCTGTAATTTGCAAGCCACGTTATCACAAGATTTGCTTCCTGTTGTGCCTGTTCAACGCTCGTTGCATAAGAATATATATATACGCCGGTCTTTATCCCGGCTGCCTGTGCTCCTGCGATATTGGCGGCAAACTGCGGATCAACGCCGCCCACAAGACTTCCCACCTTAATAAACGCGAACTGTACGCCTGATGCCTTTACCTGCGCCCAATTGATCGCTGACTGATGTTTTGATACATCGATTCCTGTTGGCACTCCGGTAACTGCCTGTGCCGGTATATCTATTGATAGTGCAAGGACTGCTGCAAGTGATAACGCTACGACTGACTTAATTACTCTCTTAAGATTAAACAAGACTTCCCCTCCTGATGGAACATTCTATTAGAACTTTATTCTGATTTTATTCGGAAGAATTATAGTACCGGCAGCGGGGCTTGAACCCGCACGATCTTTCGATCAGCAGATTTTGAGTCTGCCTCGTCTGCCATTCCGACATGCCGGCACACCGAACTTTCTAAGTTTATCATAATAAACTGCTATTTTCAATGAAACCTGTCTATTTTAGAAATAATTTTTAATCTGGTTTATTCTCTATATGTCAAAAGACCGATTGACAACCTAAGATATGTGTATTAAGATAACGCATGTTAATTGATCAGTTATTGATGTGATATCTGGTTATGATGCTGCGAATTGCGTCGCGAGGCTTCTATATTAAATCAAATAAGTCATCAGAGAACAGCCTATCGAAATAGGCATGTCGAGAAAGATGTCGGGTGCGCCCGGTTATTGTAATGATAACCGAGGCGCATTTTTTATGTTCTCGAAAGAAAATGAAAAAGAAGTAGAGCCATGGAGGAATGATATGTTTTCAAAAAGATCAAATGATATGAGTAAGTCAAAAGTTTCTGAACCAAATACTGAATGTACTGATAATACAAAAGTCGATCTCATCTCTGGAAACCTGAAACTGATATATAACAAATATCTCTGGGCTTCATTCGGCGGAGCTCTCATCTCGTCGATCTACAGCGTTGTCGATATGGCTATGGTAGGAAACTATCAGGGACCTGACGGCACTGCGGCGCTCGCCTGCGCATCGCCCATATGGAGTATACTTTACAGCCTCGGCTTTCTGATGGGCATTGGCGGTTCTGTCATATTCAGTACATTAAAAGGTCAGTCATCAAATAACAAACATGAAGCCGACGAATACTACACCTCAGCTCTGATCGGAACGTCAATGATATCTGCTGTCATCTGGATAATCCTTATCTTCTTCGACAAAGAGATCTTGATGCTTTTCGGTGCAAAGGGAAATCTTCTGACTATCGCGCGTGAATATATCAAAACGATAAGATATGTTGCGCCGCTATTTTTATTTAACCAGACGATCGCCGCCTTTCTGCGAAATGACGGTGCCCCGGAGCTTGCAACAAAATCAGTAATAATCGGCGGATTCTTTAATGTATTTGGTGACTATTTCTTCGTATTCACAATGAACTGGGGAGCTTACGGCGCAGGACTCGCTACCGCGCTTGGATCTATACTTTCATTTCTCCTGATGCTGACACATTTTACATCAGGAAATAAGATATTCGGTTTTATTCCCACGAAGCGCGCTGCCATAAACAAAAACACGCTCTGTCTTGTGCGCCCTGAACATTTTCTGAGAAAATTCGTAAAAATATTTACGACAGGATTTTCTACATTTTTTATCGATATCGCGCTAGGCATAATGAATATCATGTTTAACAGACAGATAATCAGATACCTTGGGACTGATGCTCTGTCCGTATATGCGATCATCATAAATATAACATGCTTCGTGCAGTGCTGTTCATACAGCATCGGGCAGGCAGTTCAGCCCGTTATCTCGGCAAATCTCGGTGCCGGCAGAGGAAGCCGTATCCGCATCATATTAAAATATTCACTTTTTACAGCTGCCCTGTTCAGTCTGTTTTGGACCGTGCTTAGCTTTGCTGCACCTAATTTCTATACGCACCTTTTTATGAAACCGACACAGGCGGTGCTTGATATCGCTCCCGGCATAATCCGAAAATACAGTATCTCCTATATTCTTCTTCCGCTGAATGTCTTTTCAACATATTATTTTCAGGCACTGATGAAACAGAAAACCGCTTTCACCGTATCTGTCTCAAGAGGCATTATCATCAGCGGAATACTCGTATTTGCAATGCCCGCTTTACTTGGAGCGGATTCTATCTGGTTCGTTATGCCGCTTACAGAGATGATCGTTGCGATATATGTCATACGCATGATGGTGAAATATACCAGTCAGCTCCATGACATGACATAACAAGATTACTTCCGTTGCCAATCACAACATTACATCTGACTTTTAACCGTATAACGCGTCATCTGTCTGCTGAAAGTACCCCGGCTTCTTCGTCTCCGGTCAGTTCCCATACTGACCGAAGCAGCAGCTTGCCATACGAAATGTCACCATGCTCCAGTTCATTTTTACCGACCTTGAATGTTATCCCTATCGTCGCCGGATCCGGCTGAAGAGGGATATTCTCGCCGGATACGATCTTTCTCAGCTTTTCAGTATCCATCTCTGTCATATCCGTTCCGGCGTCTTTCAGAAATCCTATCTCCGCATCTGCTGTCTGTGATCTGGAAAATAAGATACTGTATCTGTATAATGCCAGTGCTTTATCAGGATGATAGTTTTCAAGCTGATATACGCCCATATATCTGTAATATTGTGCGATATCTGCTTTGGTAAATATATAATCGTACGCTTCAGATACGCATTTCTTCATATCTTCCCATTTACCCAGACTGCGAAGTTCCATAGCAAGTGAGAACCTTGCATCAAGATCTGCCGGTGATACCTTGACTGCATGCTCATATGACTTTACCGCATCTTTCTGATCACCGGACGCATGATATATATTTCCCATCGCAATATAAGCTGCATTGTATGGTTCAGTGTTTACATTGTATTCATCTTCAGTGCAGTTATTCCAGTATTCATATAAGTACCTTTCAAGCATATGGTTAAAACATACCGGTACACTCTTGCTGCCTTTTTCTATCATGTCCGTCATGCTCCCAGTATATTCAAGAAGCTCGTGAAGCGACATATTTTTTATCTCATTTTCTTTCATCTTGTCATTCTCCGATAATTTAGAAAATTGTATAAGCTAAATCATAAGATCACTTTTGATGACCTCATAGAGCATTGATAAATATAAAGGCTCCGAACCATACAGATTCGAAGCCCTTCTCCAGCGCTGGTATCAGCGTATAAATCAACAATGCATTATTTCTTGTCTTCCATAGACTTTACTGTATCGTAGACCTCGATACGGTTTGCATCCATCTCAGGCATTCCGACAAATATCGCTCCATATTTGAATGTATTTGACGTCTTCTCTATCCTGACTATCTCAAGAAAAGCATGCAGAACCTCACTCGTCCATATCGTCAGAAATGATTCATAGATAGCACCGATCGTAAGAACTTCCCCACAGTCGAAGCCAACACCTGTCTTTGAAACATCAGTGACACTTATCGCAGTCTCCTCAACTTTTCCGCTATCAACACGCTTCATGATGAGTTTTGAGTTAAGTTCAAGTCTCTTATTCCTTCTTCTTTCGTTCATACCCCTTACCTCACAGTCTTATCCTATTTCAGATAATATAACCTCTTCAACATATATCTCAGAATATCACAAGAAGCTTGTAAAGTCTATATTTCCTTGTTTCCGTTAGGATCAATGTATAAACATAGCATCTCCAAAACTGAAGAATCTGTATTTCTCATCAACCGCCTTCTTGTACGCGTTCAGGATATTATCCCGGCCTGCAAGTGCTGATACAAGCATTACAAGCGTAGATTCCGGCAGATGAAAATTAGTGATGAGCGCATCCATTATCTTGAATTTATATCCGGGATAGATGAATATCTCTGTGTTGTCACACCCCGCCTGCAGGATCCCATTCTCATCTGCGGCACTCTCTAATGTACGACAGCTTGTAGTTCCTACACATACTACTCGTCCGCCTCTCTTGTGCGTTACATTTATTCTTTCGGCAGCATCCGGAGTTACATTATAGTATTCGGAATGCATGTGATGATCCAAAACATTATCTTCCTTAACCGGTCTGAATGTACCAAGTCCGACATGAAGCGTCACATATATAACATCTATGCCCTTTTCTTTTATTTGCTCAAGAAGCTCTTTTGTAAAATGAAGACCTGCCGTCGGCGCGGCTGCCGATCCTTCATATTTCGCATATACCGTCTGGTACATATTCGGATCCTGAAGTTTGTGAGTTATATATGGCGGGAGCGGCATCTCACCCAGTCGGTCGAGCACCTCTTCAAAAATGCCATCATATGTAAACTTTATCTTTCTGTCGCCTTCATCAAGTATATCTACAACTTCTGCTGTAAGTGATCCGTCGCCGAAAGTCAGTTTCGTTCCGACTTTGGCTTTCTTTCCCGGCTTTACAAGCGTTTCCCAGCAGTCTCCATCGAGGCGCTTAAGGAGTAATACTTCTATGCCGGCACCAGTATCCACTTTCGTTCCCATAAGCCTTGCCGGAATGACTTTTGTATCATTGAGTACAAGCGAATCGCCCGGATTCAGATAATCGATTATATCTCTGAATATCTTATCCTGTGTCTCACCCGTCTCCTTATCAAGAAGCATGAGACGTGAACTTGCTCTGTCCATGAGCGGATCCTGTGCTATAAGTTCTTTAGGTAGATCATAATAAAAGTCTGTTTTTCTTAATTCTTCCATCGATATTAACCCGGTCACATTCTGCAGTCTTTTAAGAATGCGACATATCCTCTCTTTGTTTCATATATATCAACTTTACTTGTACATTCCCATGGTGAATGCATTGAAAGAACCGGAACGCCGCTGTCGATCACATTCATTCCGTACTGCGCCATGATATACGCTATCGTACCTCCCCCGCCAAGATCGACCTTTCCAAGTTCAGCAGTCTGAAAATTGATCTTTTCTTTGTCAAATATGGAACGGATACATGCGATATATTCAGCATTTGCATCGTTTGACGCACGTTTCCCATGTACCCCGGTATATTTATTTATTACCATACCATTGCCAAGATATGCTACATTCTTTTTCTCAAACGCAGATGCAAATGAGGGATCAAATGCGCTGCTTACGTCAGATGAGAGCATTGCTGAATGTGCCAGCGTTCTTCTGAGCGCAAGATCTCCGCTCTTCCCCATAAGTTCAAGGAGTTCGGCTGTCGCGTTTTCAAAGAAATGTGAATGCATTCCTGTAGCGCCTACTGAATCAACTTCTTCTTTATCGACAAGCAGACAACACGTTGTTCGTTCCGGAATGTCTTTTATTTCAAGCATTGCCTTATAAGATCCGAATGCACATACACGGTCGTCCTGACCGTATCCTAAGATCATGCTTCTATCAAACCCTGATTCTCTTGCATTTCCTGCAGGCACAACTTCCAATTCAGCAGAAATAAAATCTTCTTCCTCAATATCGTAATCCTTTTTGAGAATATCAAGTATGCCGCGTACAACCGGATCTTTTTCTTTGTCCGGATCATTGCCTTTCGTATTCTTTGAAGTGATCTTCAGTGGTCTGTTACCAACGATGATATCCATCGCTTCACCTTCGATCACCTTGTCAGCTGTCTTCTTCATCTGTTCCTGTGCAAGATGTACGAGAAGATCTGAAATGAAGAATACCGGATCATCTTCATTTTCACCGATATTGAGTTCAATCGTTGTACCGTCTTTTTTCACAACGACACCGTGAATGGCCAGTGGTATCGCAACCCACTGATATTTCTTGAATCCGCCATAATAGTGTGTATCAAGAAGTGCATATCCTCCGTCTTCAAATAATGGATTCTGCTTTATATCAATTCTCGGTGAATCAATATGCGCACCAAGAATATTCATTCCATCTGAGACCGGTGATGAACCGATGTGATACATCACAATCGCCTTATTCATCTGTACACTGTAGACTTTATCACCTTTTTTAAGCTTTTTATTTTCAGCGGTCAGCGACGAAAGTTCCTTATATCCGCAGTCTTCGATCTCATTTACGATAAGATCTATGCATTCTCTCTCGGTCTTGCCGCCATCAAGGAAGTGTCTGTATTCTGCCGCAAATCTCTCTGCTTCCTTAAGCTGAGACGCATTATAGATGTTCCACGTATTCTTCGATTCCATTTTCCTTATATATCCTCCTCTATAGCAGCGGTGAAATAAGCTTGATCACCGGCAGCAGTATATGCTTTTGAAACCTCTTCTTTGCGAAATAATCCATTGTGATAAGATCGCTTTCACCAAATGTCTTATCCATATCTTTCTTAAGCTGATCTACCACTTCAGTCTTATACATATAGACACCGTCTTCAAAATGATGGACAAAACTTCTGTAATCAAAATTGATAGTTCCGACGATTGCCTTAGTGTCATCGCTCAAAACGCATTTCGAATGTATAAAGCCTTTATTATACTGAAATATCTTCACTCCGGCTTTTATAAGTGTCGGATAATTTGCCTGTGTCTGAAGATATATTATCTTCTTGTCAGGAGTCCCCGGCGTCACTATCCTTACATCGACTCCACGTTTTGCTGCACACTTAAATGCGGTCAACAGCTCGTTATCCGTTATCAGATATGGTGTAAAGACATAAAGATATTTTTGCGCCGAAGCAATCATATTCAGATATATGTTTTCTCCAAGCGGCTCATCATCAAGCGGCGTGTCACCAAATGGCAGTACAACTCCGCCTGTGCCAAGCGGCTCGTTTTCGCGACGGAATTTTTTATAATCATTCTCTGTCATTCTGCATGTATTCCACATCTGTAAGAACATTACCGTGAAATTCCAGACAGCATTTCCTTCGATCCTTATCCCTGCATCTTTCCAATATCCAAACCTTGGTTCAACATTGATATACTCATCTGAAAGATTTATCCCGCCGGTATATCCTATCCTGCCATCTATAACAACGATCTTTCTGTGGTCACGATTGTTCATGAGAATATGCATGAATGGAACAAGCCTGTTGAAATCCACACACTTTATACCCATAGCTTCGAGCGTTCTCTCGTAATGATTCGGAATTACAAACACACTCCCGACATCATCATAGATGACACGTACGTCAAGTCCTTCGTCAGCCTTTCTCTTCAGGATCTCAAGTATCCTGTCCCACATGACACCCTTACCTATGATAAAATATTCAAGAAATATGAACTCTTTTGCATTTTCCAGATCTGCTGCAAGTGAGTCCCAATAAGGAATTCCATCATCAAAATATTTTGTTGCTGTATCTGTCCATACAGGTGTCCGTCCAAATCTCTCTATATATCTGCATTCATTTCTTACGTCCGCGGGAAGCAAATCCTCCGTAGCAGAATCATTTTCACAAAGTTCATCCACAGACTTTATGTTATCAGTCCATTCTCCTTCATGTGCCTTTTCCGCATTATCATACGTAAGAAGCATATTATTTTTCATCTTATGTGGTATTGTCGCATGACCGAACAGAATAAACGATATTCCGCCGAGAATCGGGAATAAGAGAATCGGAACTATCCACGCAAGTTTGACTGAAGGGTTTTCCTGTTTGTATATGAGATAAAATACTACCAGAATGCTGATGACCTTAAAACCTTCACTTATAAAGACATAGTAATTACTCCAGTTCAAAAGGATCTGGGCAAATAAAAGCACTTGTAGAAAGCATAGAATGACTACCACTGTAAACCTGTTAAAGATCCTGTGTATTATCGCTCTAAAACTCATTAACTATGCCTTATATTCCTTTCCCTGTAATCACTTCAAGAATCCATTTACTATCTCTTCTTCAGCTTCTTTTTCTGTAAGTCCGAGCGTCATAAGTTTCATCAGCTGCTCACCTGCGATCTTGCCAATAGCCGCTTCATGAATAAGACTTGCATCAATGCTGTTCGCAGTAAGCTCCGGCTTCGCGACAACACGACCTGCATCCATGATGATCGCATCACATTCACTGTGTCCCGCACACTTTGTATTTCCTATTATACTTGATACAAACTTCTGCCTGCTATGTCCTTTGGCTACAGATCTTGAGATAAGATTCACTGATGATCCTTCACCATTCATCTTTACCTTGAAATGTGTCTCAGCATGCTGTTTTTCATGTGTCATGATCTTCTCATGAACAACAAATGAAGCGCCCGCTGCACATTCTCCGATCGTCGTGCGAACCGCATCATCTATTCCCATGATCTGGGTTGTCTCCATATCCATCGAAGCACCTTCCGCGAGGTGTACTTCCGTAGTAGGGTTCATGACGCGTTTCCCCGTGCCTTCTCCCTCACCATAATGTTTTTCGACATAAAGGACTTTTGAATTTCTCTCGATGAAAAACCTGTGGATTCCTGTGTGCTCGCTCATCTGACATCCACCGTTATGAATGCCGCAGCCTGCTACTATAACGACATCACAGCCTTCTCCAACATAAAAATCATTATATACCGTCTCCTTAAGTCCCGTCTGGCTTAATACGACCGGAATATGAACGCTCTTATGAACTGTATTAGGTTTAATATGTATATTGATCCCTGATCCGTCAGGTTTATCTTCTATCTCTATATCATCTGTCGATCTGCAGAACTCTGTCTGACTGTTCGATCTTAAATGAAATGCTCCTGCCGGAATCCTGTCAAGATCTGCTATCTCCTCTAGAAGTCTTTTCTCTATCTTATCCATTGCCATGTCTGATACCTCTGTCCTGTCATATATTATCTAGAATACTTGCATCGCCGACGATATTATAAGTGTCACTTCATCTTCTCGCGTAATGTACTGCATGCTTCACCGCTATCGAGCAGATAAGGCATCACTTCATCACGTGTTCCGTCTTTTTTGATCTTTCCGTTATCCAGTAAGATTATGCGATCTGCGATCTTCAGTATCCGCTCCTGATGTGAAATGATTATGATCGATCCTTTGATACTTTTATACATGTTTTCAAACACGCGGATCAGATTATTAAATGACCACAGATCGATTCCTGCTTCAGGTTCATCAAATATAGTAAGTTCTGTTCCCCTTGCTATTGTCATTGCGATCTCAATACGCTTAAGTTCTCCGCCGGAAAGGGAAGCATTGACTTCACGATTGACATAATCCCTTGCGCAAAGTCCGACCTGCGAAAGTATGTCACATATCTCATCAAGGCTTGGGGTTGCATCTCTCCCTTTTGCAAGCGTTATTAGATCCTTTACAGTAAGTCCTTTGAATCTTACCGGAGCCTGAAATGCATAACTTATCCCCGCATTTGCGCGCTCAGTTATCGAATAATCCGTTATATCTTTCCCGTCAAATAAAATTCTTCCGGATGTTGGTCTGATGATTCCTGATATGAGTTTTGCAAGTGTTGATTTTCCACTTCCGTTAGGTCCCGTTACCGCAATAAACCTTTCATCTATCCTAACACTGACATGCTTTATTATTTCTTTTTTTGTGATCTCATCTTCCGGGATCAGAATTTTATCCTCATCCATTGGAGAATAACAGATATCCTTAAGTTCCAGCATATTTTCACCTTTCAGTCATTTGTCTTTGAAGATACTTCATCGCCTGCAGTCTGATTACGTCCGTGAGTCTTCGCATAATACAAATGGTCATCTGCTCTCATAAGTATCTGATCTGCATTGCTGCCTGTATCACCATCTGTTATACCTATCGACATCGTTATCTTTACTTCATGTTCTCCGAACTTGACCGTTGTCCTTCTTATATCAGACAAAATATTCTCGAGAATCCCGCGGGCATTTTCTGCGTCTTCTTTATCAAATATGAGCAGGAATTCTTCCCCTCCCCATCTTGCCGCAAATCCGTGACCTGCCATATTCTTTTTTAATATCTCGGCTGTATTTACAAGAACTGCATCACCGCATTCATGACCATAAGTATCGTTTACTTTCTTAAAAAAGTCAATATCACCAATAGCGGCCGCAAAGCTTCCGCCACATGTTTCTACTGAAAGTAGGATCTTCGCAAATCGTTTATTTGCATATCTCCGGTTATATATTCCGGTCAGTTCATCATATTCAACAAGTCGTGCAAGTGAATGCTGCATATTGACCGCTGCCCTGCTTGCTTCTCCCAGTTCATCTGTCCGCTTAAGATTCCTTTCGTCCATCTGCACATTCATATTGCCATGTTCAACGCCTACAAGAAACTCCATAAGCCTCTCAAGTGTATTAAGAAAACTTCCTGTAAATCTGACACTTATGAACACAAGTATCATCATTGAGCAGATAATAAGGATTATTATCGGCCACAGCGACATATAGACCGCGTTTTTTATATCTGCAGCCGGTTTCGCGACTCCATAGATTCCAACATATGTTCCTTTTGAATTCTTTATCGGATCATAATATACAAAATAAGGTTCACCATTCACTGTAACATTCTCATAAAACTGCGCCTTCTGCTTTTCATAAATACTGTTCAGGACTCTTGAATTGATTGCAGTACCAGCCGCACTTTTCCCTGATGAATCATTTATCGTTGTACGCATTCGCGTATCATAATATATTATCGATACATCATATCCGGTGCTTTTTTTCATTTTCTCAAGTATGTCGCACTTGCCGCCTGTCACTTCCTTATTGCCCTTATACAACGAATATACTTTTTCTCCATCGCTGCCTGTTGTCGTCTTAAGCTGATAATCCCCTGGAAATGAGCGATCCATAAGCTCGACCATAAGTCTGTCGATTTTTACCAGATTGTCTCTGACCTGACCATACATCGCATTTTTGATAATCCTTACCGTAAAGAGTGAGAATATCAATGTTATCAGAATTACCGGAACAATGACTACACCGATATATTTACTGACCAGTCCATTTTTTCTTTTCGTGCGCGGCTTATCATTACGACTATCTCTCATATTTAACCTCATAGTAAAGCTTTATTTTCAAATTATCATTAGTCAAGAACTATCAAGTCTGCACTTTTGCAGATATGATTTTACGATATGTCTATTGTATCACCTTAAGAAGTCTGCGTGAATATAAGTTCGGAACATAGAAAAGTCTTGGGCTCATGACCCAAGACTTTGATCTGATCTGATATAAGCAGATGGCGGGAATCGAACCCGTCTTTCCAGCTTGGGAAGCTGGTGTTCTACCGATGAACTACATCTGCACGATGTCTCCGAAAGACATCGATAATTGTAACATATCAATTTTGCTCTGTAAACTGCTAAATCTATCTGTTCAGGTATTCCATCTCATCTGATATCTCTTCAGGTATCTCTTTCCCTGCATTTCTTATTTCCTGCGAGACATTCGTAAAATGATGCTTCTTCTGTCCATTATGAAGATTAAAATACCTGAGCGGATTCTCATAAAGCGGGTTCTTTGAGAGGCTCTCTCGTATCTCTCTGTTGAATGGACAATACTTGAATAGTATGCTTCGTGAGACCTTGTTCATTCTTGGAAGACCTTCGGATTCAAACATTATCCATATTATATAGTCTCTTACAAATACTTCCTTATAGCTATTCTTTGCTTTGCTCAGTGACGCTTTAAGCTTGTCTTTCATATCCTGTGAAAGATCCTGGTTTTTCCTGTAGAACTGTACATAATCGAAATATTCGCTTGTGAGTGAAGGATCAGTTATATCGTTCCAGAACGATCCCTGCACACGTTTGCATAATTCCCATCTGAACTCTCCGATCGTATGGAGAAGTATCGGTCTGAGATCTTCCAGCATGAATATCGGCAGCATTATCCTACCCTCGCTGAGCCGCTTCTTGCCTTCTATTTCCTGCCACATGACTCCCCTTGTTCCTATAACAGGCATCAGGATTACGTCCGGTATGATCTCCTTGTGAATAAAGTCTTTATTTATCCCGACTTCAGGATTTGAATATATAGTCTCTCGGTAGAATGCCGAATAATCTTTTTCTCTTACATCGTCAATGATCGTCTGTATATCACTGGATGTTATAAGGCTCTTCGGCAGTTCACCAACTACATCATTTTCTGAAAAGATTCCTGTAAATGATGTTATTCTTCCAAATGTCATCTTATCGGCGCTTGGAAACATGTTCTGCAGTTCAAACACAACCATCTGTGCTCTGTCAGAAAGAAATCTTACTTCTGTATTTTTATCAATCTCACCTTTGATCCGTTTCTCATGAACCACATCCGTAAAATCCTGATCAAATTCATTACGGCTTGGCATTCTGTCGCCATTATATATTGCGAGCAGCCAGTCATAAAACGTGTATATATGCTGTTCCGGCGCATCTAATCTCTGTTCTGCCAGACCTGCCATATACCTGGTATTGTTCTTGCCTGCAAGTTCCTCATCGACAAATCCGAAATCAAGAAACATATTTACAGCAAGCGGCATCTGACCGCCACCAAGACTTACCTGAAACGCCTGAAGATATATCTTATAAAACAGACTGCTTATCG
>OBMA010000121.1_pt1 | contig 38054 bp, 38 predicted proteins | sample 1539141 | NCBI WGS metagenome assembly OBMA01 (sample SAMEA3991484, study PRJEB22521) | metagenome | biome: anthropogenic terrestrial biome; feature: sewage plant; material: raw primary sludge | place: Sweden | collected 2012-09-26
CCCTTGTTGATAGTCTTTGTTGCATGATTCTATTTTTTCACGAGTGCAAAAGTAAAGGAATTGTTTCTATCTTTCTTTTCCAATCTTGCTAACTTCAGTTTAATGGTTAAGGACTGCTGCATTGATATTCATTTCACGAAGTTTTGATATTATCTCCGATTCCGAAACGCCGGTACATTCTATCCTTAGTACTTTCTCCCAGTCCTCAAGATCTACACTGATATCGAATATACTGAAACCGTTTCCCAATAACCTTTTTATTTGTCTTACTTCCTTTCGGCAGGAGACGGATGTAGTAAATATTAAAATCTGATGTTCCATATTAATAAGAATACTAGTATTAATTGCTTTTAGAGCTTGTACATTTATCTCTTGACCATCTTCATCAGTTCATTCGCGGGTGTTCTTTTTAAGTCTGTATTTCTCAATCAATCGCTCACGCGTACTTTCGTCAATCGACTTCATGTAATCTTTCCATCCGGGACAGAAGTTGATATGCCAACGCCATAGCCGTCCCAAAAATGATTTTGGATTTAAATCGTATCTTGCCCGCATCGGACAATTCTCACAATTATTCTTCATGTTAACTAACGTATTTTCTAGTTATTCTACAAAGATTACTTATCCTTTTTGGCTTATTTGCCCCATTATCTGTACAAATCCTTGCTTAAAGAATTGGTACATCATATCGATAGCTTCGGGTGGTTCATTTTCCAACAGGAGAAGTATCTCTTTGGCAAATTCCAAGTAACCACTACCATTGGCAGTAACAATCCTGGCATCGCTTACAGCTTGTTTATTGATATATCCCTGTTCATTGGTATAGTTCTCACCACCCCATTGCTTGAGTTGTTCAAGTCCGTTGCCGGTATGCTTTACATGGTTTAAGCATCCGATTTTTGCCATAAAAGATGCAGCATTACAAATGGCACCTATAATCTTATTTTGGTCCATCGCCTTTTTTATAATAGGTATCACCCGTATGGATTCTTCTTTCTGCCAACCATATCCGCCAATCAGTACCAAGGCAGCATAATCATCGGGCATCGTCTCAAAACTGTAGTCGGGTACAATACGAAAGCCGCTACATGAACTGACAGGATTTAAGGTTGGAGCTACCACCTTATTCACATACTTCGGGTTTTGACGTATGGCTGTGGCATCATTACTGATGGCGCCAGCCAAGAATACTGACTCATGGTCAGCATACTCATCTAAAAGTAGATACAATACTTCGTTTTTCATTTTTTTTTATTTTGTTATTTATATTACTGTAAATGAATAAACCGTTTTTCTTCACTTTTTGAGTGAAAAAGATTACAAAAGTACAACTACTTTTGCAATTATGATTGTATAATATGGACAAAGATACTTATGAATCCCCATATTCATTGTAAAAAAAAGACATCTTTCTACTTGGCGCAACAACTTTGCCGATTTTTTGCTATTTTTGCATCATGAATTTCTTTAATATCATCTGTCCGAGTAAAGAGCTTGCTCCATATATCCGTCATTATTGGCATTTCCAAATTGACGCCAATCAGCGTTTTATCGACAAGATTGTGCCGATAGGATGTGTGTATATGCTGTTCCAGCTGGGTGATAATCCTCTCTATGATTATACTCGGAAAGATTTCAGACCACGGATCTTCGTCTGTGGTCAAGAGTCGGAACTGTCAGATGTAGGTTCGAATGGCGATACAGAATTACTTACTGTGGTTTTTCAACCTTATGCCGCCAAAACTTTCTTCAATATGCCAATGAACCTAATTTACAAACAACGGATTGATGTGAATGATTTGGACGATAACGAACTCAAGAATTTAGCAACACGTGTGGCAAACGAGAAATCGGCAGACAACGGTATTCGGCTCATAGAGGACTTTATGTGTCAGAGACTTAATCATATTACAGATTACCATCTGAAACGTATTACTGCTGTGGTTCGTGATATCGTTATTAATCCAGACCATAGCCTTATGGATTTCTCGGATATAGCTTGTTTGTCACCCAAACAGTTGTCGCGGGTGTTTATGGAAACAGTCGGCGCATCTCCAAAGGTCCTTTCCCGAATTGTCCGTGTCAGGAAAGCTTTGTTTTTATTACGAAGTAATTTATATTCATTGTCGCAAATTTCTTATAAATGCGGATTCACGGATTCTTCTCACATGAATAAAGAATTTAAGATCTTCACTAATTGCACACCTATGGAATATCTCTGCAATTATCAACTGGACAGAGATCCATATTCAGAATACATTTTCGCCAGTAGTGATACATTCGAAATGTGATTTTCTGCTGTCTGTCTGATGAGGACTCTGATGTTTAACAGTGAACCGCCCGAGAGCAGTTGGTCTCCCTTGTTCATTGTCTTTAGAATATGATCCATCTTATGCCTTCTTGTTTTCAATAAATAGAGCCATGCAAAAAACCGATTCGATACAGAGCATGACAACGGCTAATACATAAGGCTCATAATTCAGTCCTATAGCCAATGAGACAACGGGAATGATAACCGACATGGCAAAATATGACTTAGAATTGTATAGCCATCCATAAGGCATAAGATGCGCTCCGAAGATGATGGCCAGTATCATAAGCATTTTATCGGGGACAGCTGAAAAAATCCACATTGCTATCAATAGATATAACACTTGATTGACAGAAAAAATAATTCCCAAAATACTAAGTGGATTAGATTTGTTCTGAAAATCCATCCTGATTAGCTTTGATAAGAGATAAGCCACGGGAACAAGGGGGGCTGTACAGCAAAAGGCAACAAGATTCTTTGACAGAATGGGAAGATTTGACAAATAAGTCATAAGCAGTAGTATCCATATCACTACAGAAGCCAAGATGAAATGCAGACCTTTTTTCTGTCTGGTAGCACAATCTCTTTTTAAAATTTCAAAATCCATATTTTGTTAAAATTGTAAATAATAAAGTATCCTATTCATTGATATAGTTAATCAAAAAAGCTGCAAATATACCTATCATGAAATAAATCTCTATGTCACCCAGATCGAGTATTCGACCGCTCATTTTGATATTTATCTTCTTGTCATGAGAACCTATACATGATATGATAAGACGGTAATCTCCATCTGTTATCCCACCAATACGAAACCGGGCGTTTTTTTCCGAAATGCCCCCGGAAACAAAAGTAAAATTCTGTTTTTGGAGAATTGTATTGGCACAGTCAACTATAGTTTTACCAGACACAAGTCTCCCTTTGACTGAAGATACCTGGGCCCTAACTACCAAAACCATACATATTAAACAAACAAGCACAAATATTATTTTCTTTTTCATATCATTTGATAATGAATTATGATAGGATTGCTATTTTTATATTAATTTATCGGCAAAGGTATCTGCTTTTTGAATCATTACATTGTAAAAAAGAGACAAAGGATTGATTATGACGATTTTCCCATTGTAAAAAAAGGACATTCTCCATAAAAAGTCGTTTTTTGTTCCTATAAAATGTAGATGGCTTTTATTTTTTTTATTAATTTTGCATCATTATGGCGTTTTTCAATATCATCAAACCACAATATGTTCTGTCTCCTTATATCCGTCATTATTGGTATAGTAACGTGGACGACAGACAGATGACGATAGACAAAATAATTCCAATGGGCTGCATTTATATGCTTTTCCATCTAGGAAACAACAGATTGTGCGACTATCGTAAAAAAGAATTGCGACCTGACGTTTTCGTTTGCGGACAAAGTATGGAGTACTCTGATGTAGGTCCTAGCGGTTATACCGAACTGTTTACTGTCGTTTTCCAACCTTATGCAGCTAGTATCTTCTTCAATATGCCTGCAAACTTATTCAAAGACCAGCGCATTGATGTTAACGACATCGGTGATCTTCAGCTTATAGAACTTACTAACAAAGTAAAAGAGGCTTTTGATATCCAGGAGTGCATCAATCTTGTAGAAAAGTTTATGATAAACAGACTGACTTTATACCATGACTTCAATCTAAAACGCATTGTTACGACAGTGAATGACATGGTAATTCATCCGGAACACAATCTTAATAACCTTGCAGACATAGCCTGTTATAGTCCCAAACAGTATTCACGTTTGTTTATGAACATTGTAGGTACCACTCCGAAAAACCTTACACGTATTATACGTCTACAGAAAGCATTATATATGCTCAGATATTCAAAACTGAACATGACACAAATCGCCTACAACTGTGGCTACACAGACCCATCTCACATGAACCATGAGTTTAAATTTTTCACAGACTGCACACCTCTGCAATATGTGTCATCTTATAGTCTGGAGAAAGAACCATATTCTCAGTATTACGATGCGAGCATGCATTGAATGATAGGAGGTCTTATAAAAGTAGGCTGCAGCACTATTACTGCAACCTGCTTCATTCTTTAGACTTTCATGCCTATAAAAAATACATAACCGTAATACTGCTTATACTTGGCATAGAGATCTGCCTCATGACGCATATTAAGTACTAGTTCCTCCGCAGTGGAATTACCCCTATGATTTTTCAGAAATATCTCCTGTGCTTTCTTCTGTGGTATATAGTAGTTGTCGGTCCAGCACTCTTCCGGTAACACAAAAGTGGCGATGGATACATAACCAGCACTTTGCAGTTGTTTCACTTTATTAGAAATCGTGTCTATTTCCGGATAAGCATCTGTCCAAAAGTCTTCTATCTCTTTGGGACGACTTTCTGTTAACCATGATGCCTCTGTCACAGCTATGTAACCGCCTGTCTTGATGAAGCGATGCCAATAAGCCAATCCGTGTTGGAATCCGATATTATAGATGGCTCCCTCACTCCAGATTACATCCCACTCATTATCAGCAAAAGGCAGTTTGTCCATTGAGCCAATGATGGTGCTAACTCTGTCAGACAAGTTCAACGATTTAAATCGTGTATTGAGTTTGTCTAGGAATGAGGGAAACAAATCCAAAGCCGTGATCTGAGCAGGAGTGTTCTTCACTAATGTATATGTTTGTCCCCCAGTTCCACAACCAAGGTCGGCTATTTTGCTGTCTGCAGAAAGCCCTTCGATATAACTAATTGCCAACTTTGTCATGTCTTCACTTCCTGGCCCCTGACGGTCTATACTTGAGAAATATTCGCATATCAGACTAAAATCAAATTCATTGATAGATTTTTTATTTTCTTTATTCATAATGTTAAAATAATATTGTACGTAAATGTATATAAAAACACTATTCTCAGGCATTAAGTGATGACTGAGAAACCAAAGATACAACTTATAACCTAAGGGTTATACAGTTGTTTACTTCACAATATCCAAATTCGATTTTAACATCCGTCGGCAAAGATAATGTTTTTTACTGGATGAGCATTGTAAAAATGAGACTTTTTACATATTTCTCCGCAATTATCGATTGGATGGAAATCTTTATTCGGAATATTTTACTAGTAGTGATACGCATTCAGTATGTGATTATTGAGGAACGCATATTCGTACTCTATAGTGCTTGTCACCTGTTATGGATACAATCATGGATTCTTCAACAGGTATTGATTTTCCGTCAAATTCCACTCGCAGGCACTTGGCGACATGCTGATTATAATTATCAACACCATTTGGAATATCCCAGTAAGCAACAATCTTATGCTCGTTTTCATTCCCGAAGGCGTATGGCATCTTGAGCGTATAGGTAAGAACCTTTCTGGCCTCTGCGTATTCGGAGGAGAGATAAAAACTGTTAGCCAGATAACAAATATGATCATTGTCTTTTTTCATGGTCAGGAATGGCTTTGCTTGATCATAAGACACGTCTACTCTCTGGGGTGGGGTGTAAGGAGCATCAATATTCAATGTGTAAGATTCGGGTTTCACATATCCGCAATCAGCATTAACTACAGTAGAGCTTGTCCCATTGTACAGTTCGATACCTTTCACCAAGTCTTTACCGTTGGAATCTTCAAGACTGAAGGCTAGATTATAAACAACAGTTTCGGGATCATCCGTATGGCTGGTAAACCAACACGAAGATAACAGCATAGGTGTAATGCAGAGTAATAAGATACGGATTATACTTTTTGTTCTCATAGTGATTATTGTTTTGAAATATAATTTTTAGTGATAAATGGTACTTGACGGATTCTGAACAATAAACTGATTTTTTCTGCATCATTGCATCTTATGGGATGAATTCCCGCAATTTTAAGGATAATTATATATTCATTCGATTCATATTGTTCACTTCTTATATTTTAATATGGGTATTATATGGACAAAAGTGTCTATTCTGAATTCCTGATGAATCTGTTTATCCGTTCATTCACTATTCGCAGATAGTTACGTTTCATCTTTTCATTCAGATAACTGTGGGCCACAAGAGTTTCTGTTTGTTCAGGCAGATTCATATACTTGTCAAGTATTCGTTTTACTCGACTCTCCACTAGTCCAATCTGATTGCCAAATCTGTCAAAATCCAGTCGGCATGGATGACCTGTGTTTGTATACACGTCAGTCTTTTCTACATTGGGTGACAATCCTCCGGTCAATCCTAAATCATCACCTGATACATGCAGACTTGTATTGAGCAGGTCGTACGCAGGTGATAATCGATAGTCATGTCCCTCTCTAATGAGCGAAAAGTTTTTGAGATGATCATCACCATTGGCATAAATATAGTTGAAAACTACCAATTCGAAAAACCTTTCCATATCCACCATCCATGCAGAGACGTTCTTACGGATAGCACTGGCGATATCTTCATAACATCCATTATACTTGAAGAATGTCCCGTCTGCCTGTTCGTTACGACCAACCAATGTGGCGAAATCTTCCATCTCATTTTTAGTTCCGTTATCCATGATGTCGAATCTCTTAGTAATATATACCATCTGACTGTCTTTGGTGAAACACAAACCGTTATCTGCGGTTATGATACCATACACTTGCCGTGCTATCTGCATGGTAAGATGTTCATTGGCAGGTATCTGCTTACGGGTAGATATCGTTTCATCCCATGGAGCAGGTTTGATGATATATGTGGAACGGTCCTCTTCACTGGCAATACAAATCTTGTTTTCACTGATGATGGCAGGGAATTTCTCCTGTACTCCTGATACTGAAATTCTCTTCATGGCTCGCACAATCTCACCGGTATTGCGAAATTCATCAATACCAAAGTCGAGTAATGGAGACACCGTCTTTCCATCGAAAAGTTGGCGAACGGCCTGTGGACTATATGTATCATATCCGCTGGCCAATGTAGACGGACAATGTTTTATTGCTATCATTCTTTCACATTTTTAAAGTTTACTGCTCCAATCATATCTGTACCTACAGTTGCCATGAGCATACCGAAAAAATCATGCTCATCTATACGTAGTTCCCGGCAAATTACTTTGCGGTTGGCTCCTTCAGGCAGGAGATTGGTGAAAAAAGGGAAGAGATGTTCCGACCGATAAGGCTCCTTACGTAGAGGCAGGGTAACGGATATGGGATGGTTGTCTGCTACGAGGTAAGCATCATCGTAAGAAAAGGTATAATCTCGATTGGGAATATGTTCTGTAAGTATTCCTGCCTTTTTCTCATTCACATATACTTCTAGTTGTCTCATACTTCATTAAACAGTTTTACGTACCTCAAAAATCATTTCCAATCCTAACACATTGATTATTTTCTTCACTGTGCCTATCGATGGATTACCCTTTCCGCGCTCAATATCTTTGACCGTGGCAAGACTTATCTCTGCCATTTCTGCCAAATCCAATTGGGAAATGCCTAGTACCTTTCGGCGGGTTTTAATCACTTCATCTAGTTCCATAGTCTAATATATTAAACTTCTGCTGCAAATATAGCTATTTTTTAAATATGAAACAATAAAAAGTTTAATTTATTAAACTTTTTACCACTTTCGCTGACGAATAAGAGCGAAATGAGAAGAAAAGTTTATTATATTATACTTCTTGTAGTTGACGAATGCCCTATATTCAGGAACACCTTGTGGATGTTTACTGAATAAAAAGATGCGTTGGTTGAAAACCTTTTGAAAAAACATATCTGATGGGTATCATGTGTCTTTATATTTTGTACATTTGCAACAAATAAATAATATACTTGATATGAGAAAAATGATATTATGGGCCGTGACATCACTCCTGTGCATGTCAGCGACAATGGCTTCTGCTACTTCAAAAGAAGAAATGAAGTGCAACTATGTGGTAAAGAATCTGCACCTGAATAAGGAAAAGGCAGCTGCATTTCGTACTGTATGTCTGGAATACATCAAAGAGCATAAGGCATCGAACAATGCTTATGATAACTTGAAGGATAAACTGAAATCGAAGATGAAAAACGGGTCTTTGACCGAATCGGAAGCGAACCAGTTGCTGAATGCCCATTGGAACGCCGATGCAGCCGAGGTGACGGTGCGTAGGAAATACACGGAGACATTTAAGAGGCTAATCGGTGCAAAGAAAACACTGGAAGCTTTCGATTATGTCAACGATTCGATGAAGAAAGTGAAAGGTGAAAATAAAAAGAAAGATAAGGACGATGATGACGAATAATTAAATAAAAAGCACTAACTTTGCCCCAGTTTAATCCAAATTCCATCCCATGAAAGACGAAATAGACAATATGGAACTGTCTCTCCTGAATATCGGTTATGCCAAGCATAATGCCGACTGGAACTTTGGACCGATATGCGGAGCCGTCTCCCGTGTCTACTGGGCTACAGAGGGCTCCGCTTATGTCACAATAGACGGTGAACGGCATAAGATAACTCCCGATCATATCTATCTGATACCGGCTTTCGTATCACATTATGAAAATTGCGACGGGATATTTCAACATTATTATGTCCATATAGCTGATACATCGCAAAATATATTAAGGTTGTTCGAAAGATACAAACTGCCTTTCGAACTGCCTGCCGATGACGATACCAAATCTGTCATCGGCAAACTGATGGAATTGTGCCCACAGATGTCTCTGCTCAGACCCAAGCCGGATACTTACGAAACATCATCATGTTTCCTGGCTTATGCCCAGCGTTTTAATCATCTACCTACGGGTATAAGGATGCAGGTAAAAGGATTGCTCCTGATGCTTTTATCCAAATTTTTCACCGAAGGCAGCGAACGCACGAATGTGAGCGACAAACGTATAGCAAAAATACAATGGACAATAGAAATGAATCTGAAGAAGACTCCTTCTATAGATGAAATGGCTTCGAGCGTTTCTCTTTGCAAGGACAGGTTTATCAGATTGTTTCATAAAGAGACGGGACTTACCCCTACAGATTATATTACGAGGAAAAAAATTCTGCGTGCACAGATTCTTCTGGCTGTGAAGGAAATGTCGGTAAAACAGGTGGCACTGGAATTGGGATACACGAATATATCATATTTCGGAAGAGTGTTTCATAAAATTACAGGTTTGTCGCCTATGGATTTTAAGAAACAGAATATGTAAATTGTCATTTTATCGACATTGCGTGTTGCGTTTATGTCATTTGTCAGATTTGACAAATGATTATTTTGCTTTTTTGTTTTTATTGTGATTATTTTGCGCTGCAAGAATCTTAACGCAAAACATAATACGATGAACCAACAAAACGAAAACGCTCCGGAAACAGGATATGCATCCAAAAGTTATCCGGTGAAAACGAAACGGTATTTTAAAACGCTCACACTTGCAGATGACCCTAAACTGATAGAAAAATATAAACTTCTGCATAGCAGGGAGAAATCGTGGAAGATAGTCAGGGATGGTATACGCAGTGTCGGCATTCTCGAAATGGAACTGTTTATTTACGGAACGACCGTCTGCATGGTCATGGAGACGCCGATGAATTTCGACTTGGAATCGGCGATGGACAAGTTATCAAAACTTCCGATGCAACAGGAATGGGAAAACCTCGTGTCTGTCTTACAGAATTCGTCTATTGGGGAAACATCAGCTGACAAATGGCATCTGATGGAACGTTTTTTCTATTTATATTAGGCGAGCATTATATCGACAATTTTAATCACTAAATATTTAAAGGTATGAAAACATTAAACGTAAACGGTTTGTGTGTGCTTCTGCTCCTATTGTTGTCAGGTGGTTTGACAACAGCCAATGCGCAGAATGACGGATTGTCTTATAAACAAGGTAAATTCAAACCGACGGATGAATCATTGAAGCAATATCAGTATCCGGAATGGTTCCGTGATGCGAAGTTTGGTATCTGGGCTCATTGGGGACCGCAGGCTGTGCCTCGTCATGGTGACTGGTACGCCCGTAATATGTATATACAGGGTGATGGCGATTATGAGGATCATCTGAAAAGATATGGTCACCCGTCTGTTTCCGGTTATAAAGATATTATTCCTCTATGGAAAGCGGAAAAATGGAATCCGGAAGAATTGATGAAACTATATAAATGTGTCGGTGCCAGATATTTTGTGTCTATGGGAAGTCATCATGATAATTTCTTCCTATGGAACTCTCAACTCCATAAATGGAATTCTGTCAATATGGGACCAAAGCGTGATGTAGTGGGCGAATGGCAGAAAGCGGCAAAGAAAGAGGGACTGCCTTTTGGTGTCAGTGAACATCTGGCTGCTAGTTTTACATGGTTCCAGAAAGCTCACGGGGCAGACAAGACTGGTCCGAAGGCCGGCGTTCCTTATGATGGCAACGACCCTGCTTATGCCGATCTGTACCATCAGCGTGCTTATGACGGTGACGACGGTTGGATGAGTGTCAATCCCGCCTATCAGAAAGAATGGTATTCTTATGTAAAGGAGTTGATAGATATGTATCATCCCGATCTGTTGTATTCAGACAGTGGAATACCTTTCGGCAATGAGGTGGGAAGAACCATGATTGCGCATTACTATAACCAGAGTTTGGATAAGAATGGAAATCCTACTTGTGTTTATACTTGCAAGGAGGAATCAGACGGTCGCTTCGCCCGTGATATGGAACGTGGCATATCAGAAGGTATCAGTCCTTACCCTTGGCAGACGGATACATCTATAGGTGACTGGTTTTATCGTACCGGACAAAAGTATATGACAGCCGATGAAGTGATACAGATGTTGGTTGATATTGTCAGTAAAAACGGTAACTTGCTCTTAAATGTGGTGCAGACCCCTGAGGGTGATCTGGAACCGGATGTAATGACTATTCTTGAGGGTATTGCGTCATGGATGAAGGTCAACGGTTGTGCTATTTATGGTACCCGTCCGTGGACTGTCTATGGTGAGGGACCTTCGATGAAAGAGAAACAGGAAAAAGGATGGTTTGCCGGTTTAAAGGATGTAAGGTCATACAAACCAGGTGATTTGCGCTTTACAAAGAAAGGTGATAAACTCTATGTATTTGCCATGGAACATCCACAATCGGATATAACAATCGAATCACTTACCGGCGCCCAAAAGGTGAAATCAGTGAAAATATTGGGAATGAAGTCTAAAATAAAATGGACGCAGGCGGCTAACGGTCAACTGACTATTAAGAAATCGGATCAATATCCTTCTTATCCGACTGTAGTATACGAAGTAATAATATAAATAAGAGATTAACATGCAATACTATGAAATAGGGAAAACAGGGATGAACGTTTCATCTCTGGGTTTCGGGGCATCTTCACTGGGAGGTGTATTCCATGAACTAAAAGAGAAACAAGGTATCGAGGCTGTGTTTACAGCTGTCGAAGCTGGTATCAACTTTATAGACGTTTCGCCTTACTATGGTTATTACAAGGCTGAAACGGTACTGGGCAAGGCTCTGAAAGAGTTGCCTAGAGACAAATACTATCTTTCCACAAAAGTGGGAAGATATGGAAAAGACGGCGTAAACAGTTGGGACTACTCGGCTAAGAGGGTTACTGATAGTGTATATGAAAGTATGGAGCGCCTGAACGTGGATTATCTTGATATCATTAATGTTCATGATATCGAATTCGCAGACTTGAATCAGGTTGTAAACGAGACGCTGCCGGCATTGGTGGCATTAAGGGAAAAGGGAATCGTAAAGCATGTGGGTATCACAGACTTGCAACTGGAAAACCTGAAATGGGTCGTAGACCATGTTCCGGCAGGTACGGTGGAGTCGATACTGAATTTCTGCCATTACTGTCTGTGTGATGATAAACTGGCCGACTTCCTTGATTATTTCGAATCTAAAGGTGTCGGCATCGTCAATGCGTCGCCACTGTCGATGGGACTGTTGAGCGAAAGGGGTATCCCTTCGTGGCATCCCGCCCCCAAATCGCTTGTTGAGGCTTGTGAAAGGGCTGCTGAATACTGCAAATCAAAGCATTATCCTATTGAGAAACTGGCTGTGCAGTTCTCTGTCAGCAATCCTAGGATTGCGACTACCTTGTTCAGTACGACCAATCCGCAAAATGTAATGAAGAACATAGAGGCTGTCAGTGCTCCTATCGACTGGGATATGGTGAAAGCTGTACGTGATATTATAGGCGATCAACAGAGAGTCAGTTGGTCTAATACATAAAAGGTGGAGATATGCATTACAATATCATTGATGCCCATGCTCATCTGTGGTTGAAACAAGACACCATGGTCGACGGAAAAGTAATCAAGACTTTATCCGGCGGCCGTTCCATGTTTATGGGCGAAGATAGACAGATGCTGCCCCCGTTTATGATAGATGGAAAAAACAGTGCGGAGGTTTTTCTCTCAAACATGGATTATGCGCAAGTGTCGGGAGCAGTCATCACACAGGAGTTTATTGATGGATTCCAGAATGAGTATCTGGCGGATGTGTCTGTCCGTTATCCTGATACATTCTTTGTCTGCGGCATGTGCGAATGTAGAAAACCCGGATTCTTCTCTCAGGCTAAATCACTTATCGACAATGGTTTTAAGGCGATGACCATTCCCGGTCACAGACTGATGGATGAACATGGTGAACGTATTCCGCTCAATAGTGACGAGATGATGCGGATGTTCCATTATATGGAAGACCATGATACCATCTTATCCATCTTTCTGATGGAAGGGACGGCACAGATTCCGGAACTCAGGGAGGTGATACAGGAATGCCCCAAGCTGAAGATTGCGATAGGACATTTCGGTATGGTGACATGTGAGGGTTGGCAAGAACAGATATTATTGGCACGCAATGAACATGTAATGATAGAATCTGGTGGTATCACCTGGCTCTTTAATGATGAGTTTTATCCGTTCAAGGGCGCGATGAGAGCCATACGCGAAGCATCTGACCTGGTAGGGATGGAAAAACTGATGTGGGGGTCTGACTATCCACGCACCATTACGGCCATTACATACCGAATGTCTTATGACTTTATTACCAAATCATCTCTGATAACCGAACGGGAAAAGGCTCTCTTCCTAGGGGAGAATGCACTGAATTTTTACGGTTTCAAAGGCTTCAGAGATTTACCTTATATTAAAAATATGTCAGAATAAAAACACACAATGAAAAATCAATCTTATCGAATACCCTTAGCCCTGATATTCAGCCTGTTCTTCTTATGGGCTATCAGCAGCAACCTACTGCCGACAATGATTCGCCAGTTGATGAAAACCTGCGAACTGAATCCTTTTCAGGCATCATTTACCGAAAGTGCATATTGGTTAGCTTATTTCATCTTTCCTATCCCGATAGCGATGTTCCTGAAAAGGTACAGTTATAAGGCAGGCATCATATTCGGCCTGTTGTTGGCAGCCTTCGGCGGTCTGCTGTTTTTCCCGGCTGCGATACTCAAAGAATATTGGGCATATCTGTGCATCTTTTTCGTTATTGCTACAGGAATGTGCTTCCTCGAGACAGCTGCCAATCCTTATGTTACGATATTAGGTACCCCCGAAACAGCTGAACGCCGACTCAATCTGGCGCAATCGTTTAATGGGTTAGGGGCGTTTATCTCCGCTATGTTCCTTAGTAAACTGGTATTGTCGGGTGCCTCATATACAAGAGATACCATTCCATCCGATTATCCGGGGGGATGGACCGCATACATTCAGTCGGAAACGGATGCGATGAAACTTCCTTATCTTATTCTGGCCATTTTGCTTATGGTCATTGCTGTCATATTTATCTTTTCGCGACTACCGAAGATTGGTGATGAAAGTGAGGACACGACAGCTTCAAAGAAAGAAAAGTTGATAGATTTCAGTGTATTGAAACATTCTCATCTGCGGTGGGGCGTTATCGCACAGTTTTTCTATAACGGCGGACAGACCGCATTCAACAGTCTGTTTCTGGTGTACAGTTGTTCTTATGCCGGAATATCTGAAAAAGTTGCCACTACATTCTTCGGATTTTATATGTTGGCCTTCCTTGCAGGACGTTGGATAGGTACCGTACTGATGATTAAGTTTAAACCGCAGAATATGCTGTTGACTTACGCTATAGTCAATATCGTCCTATGTGTCGTGATTGTCACTTATGGAGGTATGGTAGGACTATATGCGATGTTGGCGGTATCGTTCTTTATGTCAATCATGTATCCCACACAGTTCTCTTTGGCATTGAAAGGTCTTGGCAATCAGACGAAGAGCGGCTCTGCCTTTCTGGTGATGGCCATTGTCGGTAATGCCTGTCTACCGCAGTTTACAGCATATATCATGCATTGCAACGAACAGATTTATTATATCGCATATTGTGTACCGATGGTCTGTTTTGCATTCTGTGCATATTATGGTTGGAAAGGATATATCGTAAAAGATTAAGAAGAAATATATAATAAACAAATAAACAATGAAAGCAGTTCAAATAGTAGAACCTCTATTGATGGAGGTGACGGATATAGAGAAACCGGCAGTGTCTGACGGTCAGGTTTTGGTAAAAATAGAGTATGTAGGATTTTGCGGTTCCGACCTGAATACATTCCTAGGCAGGAATCCGATGGTAAAGCTGCCTGTCATCCCCGGGCATGAAGTAGGCGCTGTAATCGAGGAAGTTGGCAACAATGTTCCTGTCGCGTTTAAAAAGGGAATGAATGTGACATTGAATCCATATACGAACTGTGGAAACTGTGCATCATGCCGGAACGGGCGTGTCAATGCTTGCAAAAATAATGAGACACTAGGTGTGCAGCGTAATGGTGTGATGTGCGAATATGCAGTCGTGCCGTGGGAGAAAATAATACCGGCTGACGGTTTGTCGAGTCGTGTTTGCGCTTTGATAGAACCGATGAGTGTGGGATTCCATGCTGTCGCCCGTGCCCAGGTGGTTGACAATGAGTACGTGATAGTCATCGGTTGTGGTATGGTAGGAATGGGGGCTGTCATCCGCGCTTCGCAGAGAGGTGCGACGGTCATCGCGGTAGACCTTGATGATAAAAAACTGCAACTGGCAAAATATATAGGTGCTAGTTACGTTATCAATTCAAAAACCGAAAATGTGCATGCACGACTGGAAGAAATAACTGAAGGTTATGGTGCCGATGTCGTGATAGAAGCCGTAGGCAGTCCCGCCACTTATGTGATGGCGGTCGACGAGGTAGCTTTTACAGGCAGAGTGATCTGCATCGGTTATTCAAAAACCGACGTTAGTTTTCAGACTAAACTTTTCGTTCAGAAAGAACTCGACATCCGTGGTTCAAGAAATGCGCTGCCGGCAGATTTTCGTGCAGTCATTAAATATTTGAGAAATGGAATCTGTCCTGTTGATGAACTGATTACCAAAGGGGTAAAACCGGAAGGCGGATTGGATGCCATGAAAGAATGGGCGGCAAATCCTGGAAAAGTGTTCAGAATACTTGTGAAATTCAATTAGTATAAAATGATTAATGTAGATATATTTTAACGGAGAAAAATGCCATGGAAAAATTTAATAGATTTATTACGTTATTGATATTGTTGGTAATATGTAGTATGTATGCAAATGCCCAACAACTGTATGTGGGTGCCAACTATCATCCTCATGATGATAAGAATCTGGAGAAGATAAGGAAAGATATATCCTTGATGAAGGATGCCGGACTTAACGTCGTAAGGATGGGACATCTGGCTTGGGACAGTTATGAACCAACAGAAGGCAATTATGATTTTGAATGGTTCGATAAGGTAATGGATATGATGAACAAAGCCGGAATCAAGGTCATTCTTGATATAGCTATCCGACCGGCACCGTTATGGCTTCATCAGAAATATCCATCAATAGATGTCATAGATGCCAGTGGTAACAGACTCTATCCCAATCATCGTTATATGGAGGATGTCGGTGATCCGATGTATCAGAAATATGCACTGATGTTTGCGGATGCGATGTCTAAGCATTATGCTGGTCATCCGGCATTGTTGGCCTTCGGTATAGACAACGAGTCGGGCGATGGACCTATTTCTTATTCGGAAGGGGTGAAAGGACGATTTATTACTTGGTTGAAAAAGAAGTATACTTCTGTTGATAACCTGAATCAGGCATGGAATGGCCAGCGGTGGTCAAGAACATTAAGCAATTTTGAGGAAGTAGGTTTACCGATGTCGGGGTCAATAAGCGGAGCTCCTGAAAGGATGCTTGACTTCAGACGGTTTGTTTCAGACGAGGTTAATGGAATTCTGTCCAAAGTGATGGACGTGGTCGGTAAGAATGCACCACATGCCTTGCTCAATACGAATGCATGGTATTACAGTCCACTGAAATATTTCGATTATTCAGAAATCGCTTATTCCGGCAAGATGACAAGAGAAGGGTGTGGCTTTTATCCCGGCGGTTCTCTTGTAACCAATTGGGGCGTGATGAATGCGTTGTTTGGTATAGACAGGATACAATTTGAAAGTAAAAACCCGTTCTGGTGTTCGGAATTCACGACAATGACAGCTGTCCCTGGTTCTATACGAAAGTCGGCTTACGCCACATTGATGTATGGCAACCAGATGGTGTGTGGTTGGACATGGCAGAGTATGCACGGCGGTGAAGAACAGTACCTGGAAGGTATGCTCGACTGGGACGGAATACCTAACCGTAAATATGATGAATACAAACAGATAGCAACGGAATTCAAGAAAATACAGAAATATTTTCCATATAAACCGAATCCAGAAGTGGGACTGGCTTTTTCTTTCCCTAGTCAGATAGCCAGCAGTTCATTCCCCGAACAACATGAAAATCAGTTGCAGGCATGTTTCGACCTGTTCTATTATCGTAATATGGATGTGAATGTGGTTGACATCAGCAAAAGTGATTTGGCTTATAAATTACTTTTTGTCCCTGGTGTAGCGGTGATGGATGATGTGACAGCAGATAAAATACGTGCGTTTGTAAAGAAAGGCGGTACTGTGGTGATGACTAGCAATTCTGCTGTTGTGGATGAACATGGAAAGGTCTTTGAGACGACACATCCCGGAAAGCTCAGTGATGTGTTCGGTATACGCGTTGCCAGTTATGAAGAGGTTGAGGCTATGAACGAATTATCCAGAAAATCATATCAAGGGAAGAAACTGTCACTGTCATTCCGTTCGGAAAATACGGATGTGGAGTCGACCAGATATGATGTCATAGACAGTAGGAAGGCGGAAGTATTGGCCATGATAAACAGTCTGGATAAGGATTACCCTATCATCACAATGAATAGTTACGGGAAAGGTAAAGCGATATACGTCGGACTGCCTGCAAACAGTGGTGCGCTCAATGTGATAGTGGACAAACTGATTGCACAACTAGACATCAAACGTGGTCCGGAAGTTCCCGCAGGTGTGATGGCACGAAATATAGATGCGAACCATGTTCTGTATCTTAACACCACTTCCCTGCCATTGAAAATTAAAATAAAGGGTAAGGCAAAAAGTCTTTTGTATGATAAAAGCTATGACAATGAATTCGACATTCAACCATTTGAACCGGATTTTATAGTCAGTGATGCTGCTAATTAAATACCTTTACAGTGACACATTTAACTTACAGGGCTTTCCCTTACTGTTCAAGATAACTTGGGCATGTCCATTGAATGCACGAATATGCATCTGTTTGGTTGACAAGTCTTTCGCATGTTCCATGCCTGTGAAGGCTGAATCACCATTGCCCCATCCTATCATATTGACATCACTTTCCACTGTCAGTTGTGCGCAGCTTGTAGGAACCAGTCGTCCTTTGCTGTCAATGACACTGATATCGGCAACAGTGATGTCATGATAGGTGTGCTTCTCTATTCTTACATTTTTTGCCGAACCCGCCGTCTCCAGATGTTCGCTTGTTACCTTGCGTCCACCTATATATCCAATAGCTTCCAGTTTGCCTGGCTGATAGATGGCTGTCCAGGACAAATGTCCATTTTGGGGCATTGTCTTACGTCCCATGTTCTTCCCGTTGACGAACAGTTCTACCTCTTCACAATTGCTGTAAGCCCAGATATCTACGTTCTCCCCTTCGTGTCCTTCCAGATTCCAGTGAGGTAAAAGATGAACGATGGGCTTGTCGGGAATCCAGCACGCCTTCAGATAATAGGCTTCGTCCTTGGGAAATCCACAATAGTCGAATACACCAAACTGGCTCCCTGTGGCAGGATAGGAAAGAGGAACGGGTTCTCCACGATAGTCGAATCCAGTCCAGTAGAAAAATCCCATAAGCCAAGGACGAGCGGCATAAAACTTCATGCCACGTTCTATTCTGTTGTATGTACTGTCTGTATCAGCGAAACGGTTTAGGCTGGGCATCCGTCCGCTGGGATTAGCCAGCCTGAATAGGTCGCCTTCGTCTTGTTGTGTGTGTGTTCCATCATATTTGGAAGATAATTCATGATAGTATACGCCACGTGTACCGCATCCTGTCGTTTCCTCACTTCCAAAAGCTATACGGTCGGGGAAACGCTGACGATAGGCATCTATGGGATGTTGTTTGATATAGTTGTAGCCTGCCACATCCGTTCCTTCTAATATTTTAGGACCTCCCGCAGATGCTACGGCCACCAATCTGGTGGAATCTATGCGATGAAAGCGTTCGCACATGGTGCGGGCCATACCGACACCTCGCTCATCTCCCTCTACGCCCCATTCTTCATTAGCTATGCCCCATAGGAATACAGATGGATGATTCCGGTCATGTCTAATCATATTTTCTGCGACGGAGAGTTGAAAATCGTTGATGCCCATCAGTCTGTTTTCTTCAAAGACGAGCATTCCCAGTTCATCACATATATCCAGCAATTCCGTTGTCATTGGATTATGACTGGCTCTATAGGCATTAGCACCGAAACTTTTCATTCTTTCTATGCGATAACGTTGTAGTCCGTCAGGAATGGCGGCGCCTACACCGGCGTGGTCCTGATGATTATTAAAACCTTGTATTTTTACATGAACCCCATTGAGAAATAGTCCGTAATCTTTATCCATACGTATTGACCGGAACCCTGTGCGAGTATCGCAACTGTCGATGGCAAGTCCTTTTACCATAACTTTTGTTCGAACCTTATATAAATACGGTCTTTGCAGACTCCACAAGAGAGGATTTTTCAAAACTGTTGTTGTGGTGGCACTTTGGTGACTTCTAGGGAGCAACTGTGTCCCGTCGGAAGTCATTCGGGCAACGACATGTCCGTCGGGAGCGATGATTTCGTGCAGTAACTGATAAGGAGACGTGTTATCGTTGCTTTCATTGCATACGTCGGTTTCCACGTATACTCGAGCTTGCTGGAAGTCGGGAGACAGGTCGGCATGCACAAAAACTCCGTCGGTACTAATGTGTAAAGGTGCGCTTTTTGTCAGCCATGTATGTCGGTATATCCCTGCACCCTCATAGAACCATCCTTCTTCGAAGGTGGCGTCGGCACGCACGCAGACCAGGTTGGTCTGATTCTGACCGTCTCCGTATAACAGATAATCCGTGATGTCATAATCCTGATGCTTGTAACCGCTGGATTCATGTCCTACAAGGAATCCGTTGACCCATATCTGTGCATCTCTGAAAATACCATCAAACTGAAGGCGTATATGTTTTCCACGGTCACTTTCCGGGATATTGAATTTTTTGCGATACCATCCGATACTTGTCTCAGGATATTGCCATCCCACCGTTTTATGTCCATGGCTATAACTGGCCTTTTCAGCGAAAGGTAAATCCACGGCAAAGTCGTAAGGGAGGTCTATGTCTTTCCATTGCAGGGAGTCTTCCTGAAACTTCATACTGTATGGCCCAGTGTTATGAATTGAGTTGGCTTTCGCAAAATAATTGAAATATTCGGTTCCGCAGCCGAAGTCTTTAGTCGGATCTGCTGCATTTCCACGGGCAAAATGCCAGTTCTGGTCAAAGCATATTCGTTCACGTTGAGCCATTGCGACTACTGAAATGATGATACATAACGTCGTTAAAGACAACCGATAGTGGTGATTCATGATAAGTATTTAATATATTTAAGGATATTCAAAGTCAGGCATATTTAAAATGTACCTTTTATTTTATCCATTGATGAGAGTCGTTGATGAACATTTATGATGCAAAGATACTACATATTTTCGATAGGGCAAAATAGTTCATAGAAATTCCTTCCTTATCACTCCCTCAATATATATAGGAACTTCCAATTTACATTTTCAAAAGATAAGAATGCATCATCAGTAAAAATGGTATTTAAACTTTGCGGATGAACTATAAAAAAATGAAAAAAGCTAAGTGATTGATTATTCAATACTTAGCTTTTTTCTTGGTACCCAGAGCCGGGGTCGAACCGGCACGGATTGCTCCACTGGTGTTTGAGACCAGCGCGTCTACCAATTCCGCCATCTGGGCTTATAAGCGGTTGCAAAGGTACGAATAAAATCTGAACTGGCAAACTTTTAGTAGAAAAAAACTTAAAATCTTTGCTCATGTCATTTATAATTTCTAACTTAGTCGAAAATTATTAAAGTATAATCATTATGAATAACCCCAATAATAATTATTGCGTCATACTGGCTGGAGGTAAAGGGCGTCGCCTATGGCCTTGCAGTCGTGACCATTACCCCAAACAATTTATCGATTTCTTTGGAACCGGTCGTACGCAATTGCAGCAGACTTATGATAGGTTTTCCAAGTTTATACCCAAAGAGAATATTCTCATTAGCACCAATGAAGTGTATGTGGATATCGTAAAAGAGCAGTTGCCTGGTATTCCTGCATCAAGCATCCTTGGAGAGCCTGTAAACCGTAATACAGCTCCTAGTTTTGCCTGGGCTAACCATCGTGTTACATCCATGAACCCCCATGCAAATATTCTTGTGGCCCCGTCCGATCAATTGGTCTTCAATGATGACGCTTTTGAGAAAAATATCATGGAAGGTTTCGAATTTGTGGAAAATCATGACAGACTGCTGACTATGGGTATTAAACCGACCCGTCCTGAACCTGGTTATGGATATATACAGATTGGAGACAGATCGGAGATAGATACTATATATAAGGTGAAGTCGTTTACGGAGAAGCCTGAGCGCGAATTTGCCAAGATGTTTATGGAAAACGGGGAGTTCTACTGGAATACCGGTCTCTTCTTGGCAAACGTAAAATGTGTGAGAGAGTGTTTCCAAAAGATATTACCACCGATACTGACGGAGTTTGATGAAAAAGTGACGGAATTCTCCATAGAGAAAGAATCAGCTTTAATCAAAGAAAAGTTTCCGCTATATCCTAATATATCCATTGATTACGGCGTATTAGAAAAATCAGAGAATGTAGATGTGATGATATGCGACTTCGGTTGGGCGGATATAGGTACGTGGCATTCTATCTATGAAAGTATGAGTAACGGCACTGAAGAAAATGTGATTATTGACTCTGATGTCATCATGGAGAATAGTCGTAATAATGTTATTAAACTGCCTAAGGGTAAACTGGCAGTCATTAACGGACTGGAAGACTTTATTGTTGCAGACAAAGATAATGTATTACTGATATGCAAAAAAGAAGATTCTTCTGCACTTATTCGTAAATATGTGAATGAGGTTCAGATAAAGCTTGGTGATGATTTCGTATAAACAAGATGATAAATAAAAAAGGGATTCTATCAAACGAACCCCTTTTTTATTTATTCAGCTTTAAACTCTTTATAGATTTTATTCGAGATTTCCTTAAATTCTTCTTCAGAGAGCTTTAGTTTCTCTTTGGAGAAGTTTACGTCTGATTCCGAATTCATAGGAATCAGATGGATGTGGGCGTGAGCGACTTCCAGTCCCAGTACTACTTGAGCAACCTTCTTACAAGGGAATGCTTTCTTGATGGCAATGGCAACTTTCTTTGCAAACTTCTCAAACTCTGCTATCTCATCATCTTCCATATCGAAGATATAGTCCACTTCACGACGGGGAATAACAAGTGTATGCCCTTTGACGAGAGGGTTGATATCCAAAAACGCATAGAATTTGCTATTCTCTGCACATTTGTAACTTGGTATTTCGCCAGCGGCTATCTTTGAAAAAATATCTGCCATGTTCTCTAGATTGAAATTTTGTCAATACGTAATTTGATTGTACCACGTGGAATCTTGATCTCGACCTCTTCACCTACTTTCTTGCCAAGTAGTCCTTGGGCAATAGGGGTATGAATGGAAATCTTCCCTTCGCGCAGATTTGCTTCGTTCTCACTGACAATCGTATAGGTCATCTTAGCCTTATTCATCAGATTTGTCATCTCAACCTTCGACAGAATCTGTATCGTATCAGTGCTTAACCTTGATGTGTCAACGATTTTAGCATCAGATATAGCTACTTTTAATTTGTTGATTTTGTCCTCTAGATGTGCCTGGGCCTCTTTGGCGGCATCATACTCTGAATTTTCACTCAAATCACCCTTGTCGCGAGCCTCTGCAATAGCGGCTGATGCCTTAGGGCGCTCAACAGTTTCCAACTGCTTCAACTCGGCTACCATATTATCGTAGCCCTCTTGTGACATGTAAGCCATAATTGTAATCTTTATTTATAATTAATATTCTGTTTTTCCAAGGCGAACAATAAAACAAAGAATTCCGACAAATTCTAATGTCGGAATCCTTTTCTTACTATGTCCGTTCTAATCCTTACTTTTGCAAAGATAGGCAGAAATTTCCAATAAACAAAATTTTTTCACTCAAAAAGTTGTGTATGGTTTATTTTATTAATATTTTTGCATTTAGTTATCATTGTAATATAAACCATATATAAGGTAAATAGATGAAAGATTTCAAGAATTGCATACTTACCGTCATTTTTTTATTATTGTCTGTTTCTGCATTTTCTCAAATACAGAACCCGGTGAGTTTCTCTGTTAAACAGAATAAGGTGTCGCCCACCGAGGTGGATGTCGTGTTTAATGGTACCATAGATTCCGGATGGCATGTCTATTCTACTAATATGGGGAATGGCGGTCCCACATCTGCTACCATTAATATGGAGAAATCTGTGGGCGTAACGAAAATCGGTGGCCTTCAGGCGAAAGGGAAGGAAATTAAGGAGTTTGATAAACTGTTTAATATGCAGGTGCGTTATTTTAAAGGTCATGTGCAGTTTGTACAAAAATTGAGAATAACGGCAAAAACGTATCACATAAAAGGTTATTTGGAATACGGTGCATGCAATGACCGTACTTGTATGCCTCCTACATCTGTCGAATTTGATTACCAAGGCGATGGACCTTCTGCATTACCCGTGCAGAACAACGAAAAGAATCCTGTTCAGTCTTCTTCGATATCAGACTCAGTCAGATCAGTCAGAAGCAATGTTGTCGCAGATTCGGCAAAGACAGGGAATTCCGCGATGATATCAAAGGATAATCTATGGAAGCCTGTGGTTAAACAATTGCAGCAATTCAATGGTGATGAAAATCATCTGAATGATTCCTGGTTGTACATCTTCTTCATGGGATTCTTGGGAGGATTGCTAGCTCTGTTTACTCCATGTGTATGGCCTATCATTCCAATGACGGTCAGTTTCTTCCTGAAAAGATCGAAAGATAAAGTGAGAGGTGTACGTGATGCCATTACTTATGGTGTGTCGATTATTGTGATATATCTTGCCCTCGGACTGGCGATAACAGCTATTTTCGGAGCCAGTTCACTGAATGCGTTGGCGACGAGTGCGGTTTTCAATATATTCTTCTGCCTTTTATTGATTGTTTTCGCTTTGTCGTTCTTCGGATGGTTTGAGATAACCCTTCCGTCCTCATGGAGTAATTCTGTAGACAGTAAGGCTTCTGCGACAAGCGGATTACTGAGTATATTCTTAATGGCATTTACGCTCACGTTGGTATCTTTCTCCTGCACAGGACCGATTATTGGATTCTTGTTGGTAGGAGTAGCTTCCACGGGAGATTTTGCGGCACCTGCTATCGGTATGTTCGGTTTCGCATTGGCATTGGCGTTGCCGTTTACTCTTTTTGCTATGTTCCCTACATGGCTGAAGTCGGCACCGAAGTCGGGCAGTTGGATGAATACAATCAAGGTCGTACTCGGTTTTATAGAATTGGCCTTCTCTTTGAAGTTCTTTTCTGTAGCCGACCTTGCTTACGGGTGGCATCTGATGGACCGCGAGGTTTTCCTCGCATTGTGGATTGTGATATTTGGATTACTGGGATTATATCTGATAGGTAAACTGAAGTTTCAGAGTGATTTGGTTAACGGCGAGGACAAACCTATGCCTGTGCCCTGTATCATGCTTGGAATGGTGTCGTTGGCATTTGCTGTCTATATGATACCTGGTTTATGGGGGGCACCCTGCAAGGCTATCAGTGCTTTTGCTCCACCAATGAATACGCAGGATTTCAATCTGAATAAGAATGAGGTTCATGCCCGTTATACTGATTATGAAGAGGGGATGGCAGTTGCCGCTGCTGAAGGGAAGCCGGTACTGGTCGATTTTACGGGATTCGGTTGCGTAAACTGCCGTAAAATGGAAGCTGCCGTATGGACAGATCCGGGGGTTGCAGATATACTGACAAAGAATTATATACTCATATCCCTTTATGTTGACGATAAAACCCGACTTCCTCAGCCGATGGAAATAACCGAGAATGGAGAAAAACGTACACTACGGACGATAGGAGACAAGTGGAGCTATTTACAGCGCAGTAAGTTTGGTGCCAACGCCCAACCGTTTTATGTCTCGCTCGACAATCACGGAAATCCTCTTGCAAAATCGTATAGCTATGATGAGAGTATTGACCATTATATGAAATTCCTGAATCAAGGACTGGACAATTATAATCTACCTAAATAACGATTTTACAGTAAAATAGGAACAAAATAATTGATTTATATCAAGAAAAAGGGTAAAAAATACAATTATTCCTCTATAACTATTGCGCAATATGAAGAAAAGTCATATCTTTGCATTGTGTTTTTCATAGTATTAGATTTAAGGTTAACAAAAGGTTGGGACTCAGCGGAGCCCCTTTTTTTATGTCTTTATGTTTACAATCATTTACTTTTCGATTGTATATAGTCTATCAAACTTTTAAAAATAGCATTTCCGGATAGTATTTTCGGGTTTCCGGTAATAATCATTTGTTTTCTGGCCCTTGTTATCGCTACATTCAGTTTACGGTCTATGATTCTACCCTCTTCAACAAAACAGTTGCTTGTCAGAAAGTCGAGTTGGTAGTAGTTCTGTATGGTGAAAGAGTAGATAATGACATCTCTCTGACTTCCTTGGTATCTCTCTACGGTGTCAATAGAAATGTTTTCCAGTTCAGGTATATTGAGCTTTTCTATTTCTTTTCTGATCATCGCTATCTGATTGCGGTAGGGAACGATAACACCTACTGTTTTATAAGCATCAAAGTCTTTGCCGTAAAACCGATGAATGCGTCTGAGGATATCGGCAACGATAAGAGCTTCATTCTGATTCACTTTCTCGGAAATGTTAGGCTGTTTGCAGAATTCGGATGGTATGAATATCATTCTGTGGCGTTTAAGCAGATCGTCAGTCTCGTTTTCAGATACCAAATCATAATGCAGAGCCGTCTCTATCTGGTGCGGACATGGAACCGGTTCCAGACGTTCGTGGAAATAGAACATCTGATTTGGAAATTCCGCTATTTCAGGATGCATACGTCCCTGCTTGCGCAGTATACCGACATATTCTTCCCGTCCTGCTTTATATTCTGTACGTATCAGTCGTTCAAAAAGAGAGTTACGGCAATCTGTTATATTGATCCCGTTTAGCAAATCATCCTCTACAGCCGATTCTTTCTCACTCTGTTGTACCACGGCAGGCAGTTGCTTGTAGTCGCCCACGAGGATAAACTTTCCTTGATGTGCCGACAGTATACCTATGATGTTCGGTTCCAATATCTGTGAAGCCTCGTCCACAATCGCCAGTGAGAAGTGTTTGATATTGAAGATATATGGTTTTGACATCAACATGGATGTCGTACCTACGATGATACGGGTGTTGATGATTCTACTACGGATGTTGGCCAGTTTGGGGCATCCCTCTATTGCCCTTTCGAGAAGATTCTTCCGGAATCTCATGTCACAACTGTATTCGTTGCCCAGACGCATGAAATCGAGCCCGTCATCATCTAGCATAGCGCATATTTCATCTACGGCCCTGTTCGTATAGGCAGTCAGCAATATACTTGATGTCTCGTCGGCGAGTTCTTCCTCCACAAGATAACGCAGAGCCATTGATGTCTTGCCCGTTCCGGGAGGACCGATCAGCAGGAAGTAATCTTTCGCCTGTTTGGCGCGCAGTAATATATGATCATAATTTTTATTGTATGCCCGAGAGAGTGTCAGTGTCTCATCACGTTGAGGCTCTCGTTGTGCCAGTAGTAAGTCTTTCCGTTCTTTACCAGTAGTGATAAATTCATGCAGAGCTCTGATAGCCCCACTGGTAGACGCATCCGACCCTCCGTGTTCGATAGCGAATATTCCGTCGCCGATAACATTGGGGTTCTGTTGACCGTCGTTCAGATAAACCACCAGCTCGTCTGTCCGTATTTCTTTCAATATACCTTTGAACAGGATGCTTTTTCGAACATCAGGTTCTTCGTTTTCACGATAAGCGTAAAGATATACCATATCCCCTCGGCGGAAGTTGGGCAGGAAGTCTTCGCCCTGATCGGGTACTGACAGGGTTATCAGGTCGTATCCGTTATAGTCGCTGCTTTTTTCTTTATTTGTAATTTTCAGACAAGTATATATATTACCAGTTTCCTTCTTTTCGCTTAGAGGCATATTCCAGATATCGGCACCACAATTGTTTACTCCTTCCTGTGCGCCCATCTTCGCAATGCGCTGTTCCCGGTATACGAATGTCATCATTCTGCCATAGTAGGCTCTCTCAAGTGGTGAAAGTGAATGTAACGGACTCGTTATGGCATCAATTTCGGGATAGAGATAATTACGATAGAACATGCCGTCTATACCCTTTACGTTCAATGTCTCCGGATTAAACGCATCTATTACCTGGTCAAATCCGTTTTCGGCTATATCCAGTTCGTTCGCCACCAGTTCATTTCTGAACCGTATGGCCTCTCTAAACAATTTTTGGTAGAAAGCGACAACGACAAGTCCCCCGGCGGGAGGATACTTTGAATATAACAAACGGATATCTACCGCATTGTTGCCGAGGTTGAAGTTGTATTTCAGGACACCATAATACAACAGTAGTTGCACATAATGCGGTTCCAGTTGATAACTGCCGAATTCATTCGGTCTGTTATTCTCTATATTCAGATTGCGTCCCGATTTCTGTTCCACCAGCAGTTTGTAGTCAGTGGTCATCAGGTCCACACGTCCCTGTATACCCAATTGTTCGCATACGAAGGATGGTTCCAGTATAGCTTTTTCCTTGTCATACGTCTTAAACAGTTCGGTTACCACCTGTCGTAGATTGTTGGCTTGCGTGTTGGCATCAAATATAAATTTCTGAGCGTCGAAACCCGAACAGGTGCTAAATTCCAAAGCCTTCTCTTTGAAATTCTCCTTTATGGTTTCGTTTACAGCGTAATCCTTACGGTTGATAATGTCATCAAGGGCGCTCCCGGCAAAATTACCCAAAAGTATAGCCTGGGTGTTGGCACGCGGTTTCATCCTGTTCATCGTGTATTGTAACGGATGGTGCCCGTATTCCTGAAAACAACCGGCGATACTACTGATGTCGATTAGGAAATCCGGTTCCACGATGATGAGATGCGGTACAACGGTGTCGTTATCAAGATGGCAGTCGAGTAAGTTCAGTTGCATGCCTTCCTTTAATATACCTTTGAGGTAACTGAAATCCTTGTCGGAATAGTCAACCCTTATATATTCCTCATTAGTCAACTGCTCAGTTGTTAAGGTGATATATTGATGATCCCATTCCTTGACGATGCCCCTGATATATCTTACGTTAATCATCCGACCTTTTTCGTAAGGTCTGTTCTCTGTCGGTATCTTACTGACCAGAGAAGATGGAATGTCAACACTGAAAACAGCGGATATGAGCAAGCACAAAGCTCTGGCATCATATAGCAAATCTTCCTTACTCAGTGTGTCAGACCTGTTGGAATGGCGGCGCATCTCCTGTATTGCAATTTTGTCGTGCACAGATACACGATGTGTCTTGCATACAAAGTCAACCTGCGAGAATAGGTTGCCGAAAGCCTGGTTCGTATCCCTTACACCTTCATGACATGCCAGTACAAGTGTCTCGTGCATCATCTTATTGATGTTGATGGGTGAGACATCGTGATCGAAAGCGATAATTTCTTGTACCCGGTAGAACAGTTCTTCGGCAGATATGTTATATTGAGGCATTGCTTGTCATATATTGAAATGAACTGCAAATATAATGATTTTATTTGATAAAGGTTTTATCGTGGAAAGAATAATCTAAAATACGCTTATATTGTTCTAAATGTTGGGGATGAATCAACCCCCTCTTTTTTATTATAATATTTTGTTTATATTTGCAATGAAATCAATAGGCAGAAGAATGGTAAAAATAAAAAAGAGAGACATCGCATGGATGCTATTGGTCTTATTGACCAGTTGCAACGGCGTTTTTGACACTCATCCTTATGATGTGAATATAAGTGGCGAAAGGAATATCAATGTCACCAATATCAAGAAGATAGAAGAATCGTGCAAGGACAAGGATACATTGCGTATAGCGTGTATCAGTGATACGCATGTATGGTTTAGTGATACCGAGGATATGGTAAACGATATCAATGCGCGCAGTAATGTCGACTTCGTTATTCATTGCGGCGACCTTTCAGACACGGGCGTACAGAAAGAATTTGAATGGACGCGTAGCATATTGGGCGGCCTGAGTAAACCTTATGTTGCCCTTATCGGCAACCATGATTTTCTGGGAACGGGAGACGAGGTCTTTTCCCGTATTTGGGGTGATTATGATTTCAGTTTTATAGCCGCCCGTGTCAAATTCGTCTGTCTCAATACCAATGCCATCGAGTACAATTACCTGGCAGCAGTACCCAATTTCGACTTTATGGAAGAACAGATCAAGCAGGATTCGGCATCGTTCGACCGCACGATAGTCTGTATGCACGCCCGTCCATATTGTGAACAGTTTAATAATAACGTAGCAAAAGCTTTCGAGTTTTACATACACTTGTTCCCCCATACCATGTTCTGTATCAACGGACACGACCATTCCTTACAAGTAGATGATATCTACAAAGACGGTATCATCTACTATGGCATAGACTGCGCGTCCAGCCGTACTTATCTTTTATTCACTATAACTCCCACTGACTATAAATATGAAGTTATCCATTTCTAAATATATGATCACCGTGATACTTTGTGTCATATCCTTGTCATCCGTTGCTGAGACAAAGACAGTAGATACTGTTACCGGTGATACGACCGACACATTCTATCAGAGGCGTGTCAAGAGAGCCTATCACAGATGGAACAAATTGATACCTACCCAACTCGTTATTCAGAATGCGGGCAATATGGGAGTTATATCATCAGGTATCGGCTGGAATTACGGACGTCATAAACAATGGGAGACGAACCTGTTATTGGGATTTATTCCCGAAAACGACAGTAGGCGTGCCAAGATGACCATTACCCTCAAAGAGAATTTTATGCCTTGGCGTATTTATATACCACATGGTTGGTGTGTAGAACCGTTATCGTGTGGTATCTATCTGAATACTGTCGTAGGAGATGAATTCTGGGGTCATGAACCCAACAGATATCCCAAAAGTTATTATGAATATATGTCAACGCGCGTGCGTATCAATGTGTTTCTGGGACAACGAATCACTAAAGATATACCTCACAACAGGCGAAAGTTTATTAAGAGCGTAACCTGTTTCTACGAAATAAGCACATGCGACCTCTATATCCGTGATATGGTCATGTCCGACTATGTGAAACTAGGCGACATTATCGGATTGTCACTTGGTGTTAAGTTGCAGATGTTCTGAAAGGGTAATCTATTCCCTTCCTCTCAACCGAACCAGTTTGGGCGACATACCGAAATGTTTCCTTACATACGTACCGAAATGGGAGATATTGTTAAATCCCAGTTTAATAGATATTTCCTTGATAGATAGATCTGTATAGCAAAGATTGTAACGAATGTCTTCCTGCATATATTGTCCTATCCATTCTGAAGGAGTCTTGTCACTGCATACCGAACAGATATATGACAGATATTTAGGTGTAATGGACAGACTGCTGGCATATTTCTCTACGGGTATACGTTTGATAGGACTATTGGATAGCATATTGAGGAATTTGCGGAATAAGACATTCATGTGTGATACTCTGACATGATCGTCAGATATATAATCATCAAACAGACAACATACGTCCAATAACATGGCCCTGATGATAGAATGCATGATCAGATGCTGGTTCGTGCGCTTTTTGTGTTCCATCTTATATTTTATCAACCCATAATAATATAAGAATTGTTCCTTATCTTCATAAGGCAGTTGAAGCACATTCGTTTTTCTCGAATAAATATAATTGTTCAGTTGTTCTATCTTCTCACGAAGTAACGCATTGATAACCGAAGTTGACAGGCACAATATCTTGCATTCAAAATTAAAACTAACGATATAATTGTCAAGCATGATGTTAGGAGTGCAGATCATCAGTTCACCTTGATGCAGAGTAAGGGTCCTGTCGTTGATATCAAACTGTATGTTTCCATTGTTACATAAAATGACGATATTCATTTTTGTATACAGCGGACCAATGTTTGTCATATCCTTGATATTGTCGAAAATGGCTATATCACCGTCGTAATAATCTACGTCGGTATTTGTGATATCAATGTCATCAATATCGATTTTACGTGTGGGCATTTTCTCTTTTATCATATCTTTATTGTAGTTTAAATTGCAAATATCTAAAAAATAATCCAACTAGAGTGTTCTTTTTGTTAGCTTTATTTTCTGATTTTCCTAATTTTTCGCATTCAGTATTATTTTTTAGAGATATTGAACACTATTATTCCAATTATTCTTTTTATATTTGTGCAACTAAATAATTAAGCACTATGATAAAAGAACGTATTGGAACCAATGCAGGCAAAATCTGGCGGAAACTGGATGCCTCGGCACAGAGAGTCTATTCATGCGAATATTTAGCAGACGAATTGAACATTACAGAGAAGGAAGTCTACATGGCTGTAGGCTGGCTGGCTCGTGAAGGTAAGATTGTTTTTGATGAAACAGGTGATACTGTTTCACTACCTGTCTGTCCTTATTTCTGATGGGGAGGGGAATGGATTTATGTCCATTACTGCTTTACTAGTACGACGCTACTCTTTTCGCACTTCTTATCAACTACAACAATCATTACGGGTCGACTAGTATATGTTAGTTTTTCCTTCCCCACTTTTTCTTGATATGTGAATATCAGTTTATCGTCCGTTGATTTGATGCTTTTGGGAGTCATCTGTACAGAATAAGCTGTTTCAGGATGCACTATCGCGATGACAAACTGCCGCGAGAAGTCTATATTGGTAGGGCGTCCGTCTTTTCCCATAAAGGCTGCCATTCCGAACAGTTCGAAAAACTGTTCTTTGGTTGTAATCTTAGGATTGTCGGGCGCAGTTCTGTCGTTACGGAAAAAATAGTTTTTAGCTACGGTGTAAGGAATGTTTTCTCCTTTGGTTGCCGAATTCTTGCCTGTACAGCATGAACAAATTAGTATTAGTGATATGATTGCTAATACAGATGTCGTGATTGTTTTCATTTTATTTTATATTTAATCTTAATCCTACATTGATATCGATGTTAAGAGGTTTGTCTTTGTACAGTGTCGCCACATTACTCCCGTTGTCAAAGTAATAACCTACTTTAGGTTCAGCATAAATGCTGAACGTTCTGTCTATTTTGCATTCAGCCCCGACACCTCCGTTTACAGAAAATTGCAAAGGACTGATCTTTATATCATTGTCGGTAACCGATTCTGTCTTTCCGTCACCGATAATCTTCGTATTAGCTTTTCCTTTTACCATCTTTTCGGTAGTAAAGCCTCCAGATACATAGATATTGAAACGCCTGCCCGACCATAAAGAGTAGTTCAGATTGACAGGCACGCCTACGTACGACAGTTTTTGGGCCGTGTTGTATGTACAGTTGCCCGATGTCCTGTTTATATCCGACGAAAGATAACTATATGTAAGTCCTGTCTCTATGCTCCATCTGTTATTCAGACTATAGCGGACTGAAACACCGAACCGTATCGGTTGATGATGATGTACAGAGGAATTGACCTCTTCGCCATGGTTTTGTATTTGAGTGTCTCCGCCTCCGATTACCGAGGGATTATTTTCGTCAAAAGGGAAGGCGGCTTCAAGAACAGGCCCGTAACTGCCGGTACTGTTGCTACCTATCGTATTGGATATATATACCTTGGCGGTAAGTTTGTTGCCGGAAGCTGAACTGCTGTTATTGCCGGAATATCTTATCGGATTGTATGGCTGATAAGACCGCCTGTCGTTCGGTTTCTGCGTTTTCTGTTCCGTGTCGGTTCGTTCCTCTTTGTTCATGGCGACTGTTTTTACGGAATCATCTTTTATGGCTTGCGTTTTTTCATCTGTACTTTCCTTCAAAGCTGCTACGATGTTTGTCGCAGAGTGTCTGACAAAAGGAGATACAGTCGATTTAATTATATTTATAACGGATTCAGACTGTTGTTTATTGCCTGTCATACCCGATTCTTTTGAATAGTGACTTGCCAACTCCTTATGAGGTTGTTGGAAGGCGAAGAATCCCAGTCCTCCTACAAGTAATACGACAGCCGCTGCGACAGCAATACGTCTGCGCCACATTACGACAACCTTCGCTTGCCGTGATTTCCGAACAGCAGTCTCTATTTCCGACCACGAAAGTTCCGGAGCAGACTTTTTGTAGTCTGCCATCTTCTCCTGCATTTCATGTTTCCATTGTTCTTTCATCGTGACTCTGTTTTTGAAATTCTGTATTCTTCTATTCTTTTTGCCAACAGATTCTTTGCTCTGTGTAGTTGGGATGCCGAACTGTCTTTCTTTATATTCAGTAAGGTGGCTATCTCTTCATGACTTTTGTTTTCAAATACGTACAGGTTGAACACCGTCCTATAGCCTGTGGGCAACTGCCTTATCAGTTCGTGGATAACCTCGGCGGGTATATCCCTGATAGGCGGGTCGTCCACCTCTTTTATATCCGGTATATCCCAATCCAGATTGGTCCATTCCAGGTGCCTCTTCACTTTCAGATACTTAAGGGATTGGTTCACCGCAATTCTTGTTATCCATGCTTTGAGCGACCCTTTCTCCCGATATTTGAAATCTTCAATATGAGTAAATACATTCACAAGGCAATCCTGCAGCACGTCCTTGATATCCTCGTCATTACTTACGTAACGGGCGCAGACACCGTAGAGATAATCGGCATACAGAGAATAAAATTCCCGCATAGCCGATTTCTTTCCGTTTACAAGTTGTCTTGCAATCCTTTTTTCTTTATCTTCAAAGATAATGTTCACGTCTTATCTGATATCTTTTGCATAAGAGCCGGTAGCGATATCCGCCCCTGCATTGGTAGCTTTGCGTGTACAGTATTTGAAGGTTGCCGTCTTTACACCACTGAATGAGTTCCACACAAGAGTAATGTTAACCGTTTTGCCCTGAGTATCAGGCAGACTACTGAGGCGGAAAGCCACAATGCCGTCGCCCATCTGTCCGTTCACGTCCTTATTGGCATTATGATAGAACGTCAGCCTGTAAGGATCCTTTTCATCATTCGACGGAACGAGATTAACGAAATGTTTGATGCCATTACTCCATTTTGTCCTGAACCTCAGCGTGAGATAACCGTCTTCGGCTATCGTTACCCAGTCGTTGACGATGGCTACAGGATCGTTTCCGTATACCGATTCGTTCTTGCTGCCCAGATTAGGAGCCGTCTGTTTGGTGAGTATCGAGTCTATCCAGTTGACAGTGACTGCATGACTATAATGAGATGATTTGGTGTCAAGCATCGTATAGTTGACCAGAGCCCGCACTTCTTTATTACCGAATGGAGATACCTTCATATTAGAGGCAATAAGAGTTGCCGAATCGTTCAGTTGCATGTAGAACGATGAATTGTCACTGTTCGGTTTAACTGTAACTAAAGCTGTCGGATAGGCGAGATCGTTGCCGTTGTCATCGTCCAGACATGATTGCATGCATATAGCTGAGGCTATAACGCTGAATGACATTAATAATAAATTAAACTTTTTCATATCTTCATATTTTATTGTTTGCTTATTAAATCCCAATAAGTCAAAAACTTGCGTGTTTTTCTGCCCGATAAAATATTAATTAACGTTTATTAATGGATTTTCCACGCAAGTTTTACGGTTAATGGTATTTATAGAGGCGAAAGTAATTTTAATATTAACAATTTAAAGTAAACAAAGAAAATGAAAAATTTGAAATTCTTATTAGTAATGTTCTGCTGCATTGCAGCAATGTCTTTCGCATCATGTAGCAACGATGACGACCAACAGAGTCTTACCAAGGATGAAAAGGCCCAGTGCTTCCAAGCTGTAAAAGGCAGTTATACGGGCAAAATGATTTATGCCAGTGCAAATGCCAAAAATTCCAAAGACATTACCGATACAGTAGATATCTCATGGAACATCGCTACCGACAGTACGATGACGATTGCCAAATTCCCTTCCAAACTCCTTGCCGCCAATGTGACAGATGCGTCTCTGAAAGCCGCACTTGAAAAGGCCGAAGACCAGACAGTCACATGTCGTATCGGTTTTATACAGAAGTCACCGATTGCATTCTTGATCAATCCGGTTTCTCTATCTTATCCACTCAATTATGGCAGCAAAGACCATAAGGTACAAGTGGCTTTCTATGTCAACAATACCAATTCGATAGGTATGTACAATGCGACGAGCAAACTGTTGCAGATGCAGATTATAGAAGGTGGAATATACGAGGACGGTAAACTTACGACTTATCTGAAAACGGGTGTATCTTTCTTTTTCACTGTAACAAAGAAATAAGTATTCAAAGTAATTTTAATAAAACAAACTCGTAACAATAATGGCGATGTATCTATTGGGTACACCGCCATTACTTTTCAGGATCATTTTGTCTTTCTCTTCACGTTGTCAGATATGATATCTACAATATCGTCTATACTGACTTTTGAAGAATTGATTACCAAGTCATAGTTGCGCGCGTCTGTCCATGTACCGCCAGTGTACTGCCAGTAATGGTTGGCCCTCGCCTTATTGATCTTTATGATTTCTTCTTTCGCTTTCACCGAATCGGCATTGAGATATCCGACGACACGGGATACGGCATCATTGATGTCTGAAAATACAAACACCCTGAAACAGTTGGCATCGTCTTTCAGTATCCAGTTGGCGCAACGGCCAATGATCACACACGATTCCTGTGCTGCCAGTTTCTGTATGGTACGGCTCTGGGATACAAAGATGGCATCGTCCTTAGACGGATTCATAGACATCGGTATACTCTTGTCCGTGAAAATCAGTTCCCATAGTTTACCGGTCGATATATTCTGCTCGTTCTGCTGCACAAAACTATAAGAGCATCCCAGTTCTTCGGCTGTCTTGTCTATCAGGTATTTGTCATACAACTTAATTCCCAGTTTCTTAGCCAACTTTTCACCTATCTCATGACCTCCGCTACCATATTCGCGTGATATAGTGATAACAACAGGAGACATCTTCGTCTCTTTTGCCGCCACTTCTGTTACAGGAAGAGGAGTCACATTCAGAAACGGTTCTATCCATTTGAAATGAGGACTGAACACCCTGACCATATAACCCACGTAAAACATGGAAAACAGCGTGCCCACACCTATCATGTCCCAATGCCAGCCGCCAATGAAGATGAAACAGAAGATAGCTCCGACGATCACAAGTCCCGTATCACTGAACATCTTCACTTTACCGAAGTCGGCGTGTACAACTTTCGAAATCGCAAGCGGGAACCCTTCGCCCGCAAGCATCAGGACATCGCATTTCACTTCGAGGGCGATACCGTAAGCCAACAGTCCGCCGCCCACGCACAATTGTATGCACCTCATGATATATCCGAATATACTGCTGTCGAACATGAAGAGTCCGGTCATCCACATCGTGATGTCGGTATAGACACCGAAAAGGAGACTGACGGCAATCTGTAACAGTTGAATAATCTGATAATTCTTTCTTAGCAAGAGTATCTGTGAAAGAATGAAGAAGATATGCATGCAGATGACGTATTCGCCCATCGTCCAGGTGTTGCCCGGTACAAGACTGAGTACATAAGGAGGACAAGAGATAGGTGAAGACCCCAGATTGGCACGTATGGACAGGGATGTGCCGAATGCTATAATAAAAAGCGCAATGATAAATGTGATATATCTGCGCAACAACTCTTTTCCGCTTCTTGCTGATTTCATGATTTTATGGATGTTTTACTTACTTTTCGGGTGCAAAATTACGAATAATAATTGTTTTTTATTATATTTGCGCTATTAATAGTTTTTATCCTAATAATTGAATTTATCAATGGAACTGACACAGATGAAGTATTTCGTGAAATTGGCTGAAGAACTGAATTTCACCGAGGCGGCCCGTAAACTGTTTATCACGCAGAGCACGCTGTCTCTGAGTATTAAACGGTTGGAGGAAGAATGCGGCACGCCGCTCTTCGACCGTATCGGCAAGTGTACCTACCTTACCGATGCCGGACGCATCTTCGTAGAGTTCGCCCGCAGAGCCATTAAGGATACGGAAGCAGGACTCAGGAGTATGAAAGAGATGAAAGGCATCTATACGGGAAGGCTGCATATCGGAGTCACTTACAGTCTGCACGACATACTCAATGACTGCATCCTGCTCTTTACAGAACAGTTTCCCGAGGCGGGACTGAGCATTATCGAGTCTGATTCGGTAAAAGAATTGGAAGAACTGGTACTGAAAGGTGAGGTGGATTTTGCTTTTACTTATAGTTCCAAGCGGATGTCGGCACTGCTGGAATGTACCCGACTGTTTGAGACGCCGCTATGTGTGATTGCTAGCAAGGAGCATGAGATAGCGGCCAAAGATCAGGTGTCATTGCGAGGTCTGCGCAAATATCCCTTTGTCTTATTCCCTTACGGTATCCATACACGTATGGAGATAGAACAGATGTTTATCATGAACCACGAACCCGTTATCTCACCCCGTATAGAGGTCAACGATGCCAGTCTGATATTAAGAATGGTGGAAACAGGCAGGTGGCTTACCATATTGTCGGAAGGAATCGTAGCCAAAAAGAAAAACTTTAAAGCTATACGCATATCGGGTGTCACCAACAATCTGAAATGCTGCATCGTCAGACCCAAAGACAAACATATCTCTACGCTCGAGAAATCATTTTGCGATATCATCAAGAGACATTGGATGTAAAAGATAGTTATATCATAAGTAATCATATTTTAATAAAAAAACGTCATAACGTCGCGATGCCCTGTTTATAAGGGTTCCGCTAAACATGCAACGCCAACAAACTACAAAGAAACATCACAGAGATTCAGACTGACAGAACGCTAATCGGTTGTAGTAAGACAGTTGCATTGTCATATTTCAGTCATAGATTTTACGGAGCGCCTCCGTAAACTGTTTACGTGGCACCCTCGTAAACACATTACGGCGGTGCCGTAACAACATTACAGCGGTGGTGTA
>OBMA010000122.1_pt1 | contig 38000 bp, 33 predicted proteins | sample 1539141 | NCBI WGS metagenome assembly OBMA01 (sample SAMEA3991484, study PRJEB22521) | metagenome | biome: anthropogenic terrestrial biome; feature: sewage plant; material: raw primary sludge | place: Sweden | collected 2012-09-26
AGTTGTTCTCGTCTTCCCATCTTGATATTGCCGCCTTCGCATTCTGCACTGCAAGAGTTATATATTTTTTCAAGACTTGCGCATCAGCAAATTTCAGGCTGTTGGCGCCAAACGAATTCGTCGTCAGGTAATCCGCGCCCGCGCACAGATATTTATAATGCACATCCTGTATTATATCCGCATGTATCTCATTCCACGTCTCAGGCAGTTCACCGGGCTTCAGTCCACTGTCCTGAAGCATCGTTCCCATGCCGCCATCCGCAAATAGAAAGCCTTTTTTCACATCTTCAAGTATTCCCATATCGTCTCCGCCTATCTACCACTTATATTTCTGCTTATATCATAATGTGGGTATCATATCTTTTCGTATCCAATGATCGCTGTGACTGATTTGCTCGGCATCATCATGTACTGCTGCGTAAGGGTGATCCCGATCTTTGATGTACACTGAAGTTCATCGATTATATACCTTTGATTTGTTATGGAAAGATCTCCATATCCCGGAGAAAAACGCCAATGACCTTTGTACCCTTCCGCCGCCATCATTTCATCTATCCGCCGGTTCAGATCATTGCAGTAATTCTCGACATCCGCCGCGCCCGCCGCCTGGTAAAATGCAAGCTTCACCGGTGAGAGAAGTTCCGCTCTTCTTATCAGCCTGTCAACGCCGCTGCCTACAGTCGCGGCAAAAATAACAGCCTCACTGCATCCGGCGAGATTCTTCGCCAAATCGTGCGACTGTGTTTTAAAAAAGCTGAAGTTTATGACATCAGTGTCATTTATTTCAATTGGTACACGTACATAACAAGACCTAAATCCGGAAACCTCAAATACATCTCCGATGCATTCTTTCATCAGCTTTTCAGCTTCATCGGTGATCTCTGTCTTCCGGACAGCTCCAAGATATCTCTTGACCTCTTTTTCCGGAATGACGTATTTTTCTTTTATTTTCGGATCATTTATCTGTTCTACAGTTATCTGCATCCTATACCATTCTCTATTATGTTGATGTTTATTACTGTTTGCTTACTTCTTACTTGCTGCCTGTCCGCTTGCTGCGTGCCGGATAGTTGATATATCCCTGCAGCCATATCTGCCCTTTGAATCTGCGTCCGGCCTGCGGATCACCATAAAGATCCTCATCATTTATGCAAAGATCAAATTCTATATCGTTGCATGTCAGCTTCATAACATATTGTTTCTCGCCTGTCATACTGTTGCTGACGTGTGCAACATGAAGTATCTCTGCCATTATCATGTACTGATCGCACTCGACACCGTACGGCATAAAATATGTGTCGACAAGGCTGAGCACATCGTCATCGCGTAATCTGTTAGAGATTATGTTGTATGTATCCATATCGCCAAGCGTCAGAAGTTCCATAGCATCTTCGTCGCCTGTTCGCGCGGCTTCAACCAAATGCTGTCTTTTTGATACGGCCTTTTCATATTGCCTGACCTGGGTAGGATTCTTATCCAGCGGAAGATAGATCTTTCCCTCTGTTGAAAGAGCACTCAGTGAAAGCGAGGTTCCTTTTATCGGCAGAAGATCAGAATTCTTGACCCTGACATACGATGCAGCATCCTGAAGATAAAATATCATCGTGACTCCGACTCTCGTATCGTCACAGACCCCGGCATATGATTCCTTCTCCGCGTGACGTTCCACCGAAATATCATCATATGATGACACTTCTGTACCTCTCACATAAGGATACATATAGTCGTAATAGAACTGTCCGTTATCATCTATTTCTCCGCAGACACAGATCCCGACACCTTTTGCGTATTCTTTTTCGTACTGCGCAAGCATCGTTCCGCCGTTTGTTGTCATTACCCTGCGTGTCGGCGATTTGATGCAGTCATCGATTATCTTCTGCGCGTCTTTTTTATTTTCAATGCCGCTGAATCCCACAGCACGCATGTATTTATGCAAATATATATCCTCCAGTTACTTACATACTTTGATGCTGCATGTCATAATGTCGTTCTGCTTTCATGCAAGCACTATAAATGTAGCTTGCAGCCGCAAATAAATGACTTTTGACACTTACATCATCTGATAACATCCTTGCCGCCCATATAAGGACGAAGGACTTCAGGAATAGTAACGCTTCCATCCGCCTGAAGGTGATTCTCAAGAAATGCGATGAGCATACGGGGCGGTGCTACGACTGTATTGTTGAGCGTATTGGCAAAATACTTGTTTCCATCGCTTCCCTTTACTCTGATACGAAGACGGCGTGCCTGCGCATCTCCAAGGTTAGAGCAGCTTCCTACTTCAAAATACTTCTTCTGTCTCGGTGACCATGCTTCGACATCGCATGACTTCACCTTAAGATCTGCAAGATCTCCTGAGCAACACTCAAGTGTACGAACCGGGATATCCATTGAACGGAAGAGTTCAACAGTATATGACCAAAGTTTATCGTACCATTCGTTTGCATCTTCTGGTTTGCAGACAACGATCATTTCCTGTTTCTCAAACTGATGGATACGGTAAACGCCTCGTTCCTCGATTCCGTGAGCGCCCTTTTCTTTTCTGAAGCAAGGTGAATAGCTTGTGTATGTGATCGGAAGCTGGTCTTCTGTTACTGTCTGGTCGATGAACTTGCCGATCATCGAATGCTCTGATGTTCCGATAAGATAAAGGTCTTCGCCTTCTATCTTGTACATCATCGCATCCATCTCTGCGAAGCTCATTACACCTTCTACTACTGCTTTGTGGATCATATAAGGCGGAATACAGTATGTGAATCCTTTATTTATCATGAAATCTCTTGCATATGAAAGGACTGCGGAATGAAGTCTTGCGATATCTCCCATAAGATAATAGAAGCCATTGCCTGCCACTCTCCCGGCTGCATCCATATCGATTCCATGAAGTTTTTCCATGATATCTGTATGATATGGTATCTCGTAATCCGGGACTACCGGATCGCCATATCTCTTTATCTCTACATTTTCAGTATCGTTCTTGCCTATCGGTACTGACGGATCGATGATATTCGGTATTACCATCATATCCTTCTTGACCTTCTCTGAATACTCGGCACATTCCTTATCAAGCTCTTCAAGCTTTACTGCATTTGCAGCTACCTGAGCTTTTAAGCTTTCGGCTTCTTCCTTCTTGCCCTGAGCCATCAGCGCGCCGATCTCTTTTGATATCTTATTTTTCTGTGAACGGATATCATCAGCTTCCTTCTGCGCAGCTCTGCTCTTTTCATCATATTCTATTACTTCATCTACAAGCGGCAGCTTTTCATCCTGAAACTTCTTCTTTATATTTTCCTTTACCGCATCCGGATTCTCTCTCAAAAATTTAATGTCTATCATGATTTTCCTCTCCCTGCTCTTTTATAATATTTTATTTCCCAAACTCATTCACAAAACACATTTCATAAACCACTGTCAAAGTTCAGTCTCAAGACTCATTGTTGCAGTTCAATCTCAAGACTTACTGTCACAGTTAACTATCAAGACACATTGATACCGCTCAAATCTCAAGACTTACTGTCTGAATTCAAAATTAAAAATTCTCTGCGTCTTCTATAAACAGTGTGTGTATTTTCAGCATATCTTTAATGTTGAATACCGCGACTTCTTTACCGTCCTTATCTCTTATTATCCTGATAACCGGACGATCCGGGAACTTCAGGTTCTGATGAAGGACGATTGCCTCTTCTCCTTCGTTAGTCCTTACCACTGTGCCGACAGGATATACTGCGGTAAATGCAAGGAGGTTTTCTACTATCTGAGAATCAAACTTGACTCCGCTGTAGACCTTCATATATTCTACGGCTTCATAGACTTTTGTAGGCTTACATGCTATGCCGCTTATCAATTCGTCGAATTCGTCACACACCTGAACTATCTTACATTCAGGTGAGAAATCTCTTTCCTTAAATGGATATCCTGAACCGTCAAGTCTCTCATGATGACTTAAGACTATCGACTTGCTTGTGTCCGACAGCCAGCTTTCGTTTTTCAGTTCTTTATACCCGGAAATAGGATGAGTCTTATATTCTATCTGCTCTTCCATTGTCATGTCCTTCAGGTATCTGTTTTCATATTCAACACTGAGATACTTAAACCCGATATCATGAAGAAGACATCCGACCGCGATATCATGTGTCGATGTCTTTGGCATATTCATTTTCATTGATATCATCGTTGACAGTGCGCACAGATTGACAGAATGCTCATATATATCAGCCTTCCTGTTCTTCATGTCATATACCTGATCTACTACCTTCTCTTCGCCGAGAATGTCATTTATTATCTCATCAGCTTCCTCGACCATGACATCCAGCCCATTGTCTCTGCTACTGACATGTTTTTCGATTATATTGCGCACGTCCGAACTGACTTTTTCACGAACTTCATCCTTCAGGATCTCTTTGCCCTGAATCTCATCTATATCAAGGCTCTCTATTCTGACCTCTTTGATCCCCATCTGCTCAAGCTTAAGAATGAGTTCACTTCTCATCCTGGTTCCTGCAGACAAAAGAACCTGGTAATCATCTGTCACTACATCGGCAGCTAATACATCATTTTCTGATAGATCATCAGTTTTGCATAAGCTTATAGACATAAAATAATCCTTTCGATTATAGACTTTCTATTTTTTTATATTTCATGCAGTCACACGAATCTTCTGCTTCGATTCAATGCTGTTTCGATTCAATGCTGCTTCGATTCAATGCTGCTTGAACTCTCTCTCGATAACTTATTCTTATAGATCACCTTTAGTTCTTGGCGGTAGCCTTATTTAATGCTTCTTCCTCTTCCTTACCAAGTGAGATATCACAGTTGCCGTTCTTGATCTCTTTTGCGTAAGTATAGCTCCCGTCAGTACTGTGAACAGAATTTATTATGAAACCATTATCTTTCTGGTCGAGCAGTGCTATCGCGTAACTAAGCTGTCCACCCATCTGATCAAATGCATCGTACTTGACGATTCCACATTTCTGAAACGCGTTCATAAGTCTCGCAGTAATACTCTTGATCTGATCATTATTACTGTCGATCTGATCTCTGATATAATTGTTATCTTCTGAAAGATTCATGATCTCATTTTCAAGACTCTTGGCATTTTTCCCGACCATAAATTTCTCATATTTCTTTATCAGCTTTCCTATCTTGCGGTTCTGCATCACAATAAGAATAATGAGCAGAATGATAAGGACTGCTAATCCAATGAAAATATATGACAGATCCATCCCTTTTAATCCAATACTATCAAGTAAAGCTGTATTCATCTATTCCTCTTCCTATGCTATCAAATAAAGCTATGTTTATCTATTTCTCTTCCCGTTCTGTCAAATAAAGCTATGTTTATCTATTCCTCTTCCCGTTCTGTCAGATCTTACGCCTGAACTTTTGTGAGCATGTCGGCTATCCTGTCGAGATCGTCATGATTATAGAATTCTATCTCAAGCTTTCCGGCACCATTCTCGCCGGGAGTGATAGCAACCTTTGTTCCAACAGACTGCTTAAGCTTTTCTTCCATTTCCTGATAGATGATCTTTAATGCTTCGTCAGTTTCCTTTTTCTTTCTCGTCTTCTCAGGCTTGTTGATATTCTTTACAAGTTTCTCGGCATCACGAACACTGAGCTTTTCATCAAATATCTTCATTGCAAGTTGATACTGCTGCTCAGGATCTTCAATACTGATCAGCGTTCTTGCATGCCCGGTCGAGATCATGTTATCAATGACCATCTGCTGAACTTTATCGCAAAGTTTTAAAAGACGCATTGAATTGGTAACTGCTGTCCTGCTCTTTGATACACGTTCCGCCACTTCATCCTGCTTCAGGTTAAATTCTGTAAGCAGCTTTTTATATGCAAATGCTTCTTCTATCGGATTAAGATTTTCACGCTGTATGTTCTCTATAAGAGAGATCTCCAGCACTTCCTGTTCTGTAAAATGCTTTACTATTACAGGCACTTCTTTAAGTCCTGCTAGCTTGGCTGCTCTCCATCTACGTTCTCCGGCGATTATCTCATAATGATCTTTTCTGTCCTGAACAAGAATAGGAGAGATGACTCCATGTTCTTTTATTGAATCTGACAACTCCTGAAGTGCATCTTCATCGAAGTTCTTACGAGGCTGCTCACGATTCGGTTCAACCATTGTGATACGAACCTTTCGAACTGTCTCTCCATTCCCTGATAACGGATTAGTACTTACAGATGCTGATTTCTTTCCGTTTTTTATACCTGTCTGCGGTATTAATGCATCAAGTCCTTTGCCGAGACCTCTTGCCTGTTTTGCCATGACATCCCTCCACACTATTTCTGTCAAAATATTTTATCTATCGATTTCTTCTATCAGTTTTATCTATTAGTTTTATCTATTGGTTTAATCTGTCGATTTAATCCTCGGTTTATTCCTCGGTTTCATGTAAACTTTCTCTCAATAAGTTCATCTGCCAGACTGTCATATGCTACAGCTCCTGCAGATTTTGGATCATACTTGTTTATTGGCATTCCGTAGCTTGGAGCTTCCGCCAATCTAATATTTCGAGGGATAAGTGTATTATATACCTTTTCCTCGACATGTGCTTTCACATTTTCGACGACCTGATCAGAAAGATTGTTTCTGGAATCATACATGGTAAATACGATACCTTCCATGCCAAGCTCCGGATTAAGTCTTTCTTTAACAAGATTGACTGTTGTTATAAGCTGACTCAGACCTTCCAGTGCATAGAACTCACACTGTATTGGAACAAGTACGGTATCAGCTGCTGTCATTGAATTAATAGTTAATGTGCTAAGAGAAGGCGGACAATCTACCATTATAAAATCGTATTGATCCTTCACCCAGTCGATTGCATTCTTGACTATATATTCCCGGTTTTCCTTATCCATCAGCTCTACTTCTACTGCTGCCAGATTTACATTCGCCGGTATGATATCAACATTGTCGACTATATTCTTGATGATACACTGATCTGTAGTTATCTCGTCAAGCATAAGCTCATAGATAGTATTTTCAATATTGTTTTTATCTACACCAAATCCACTCGTTGTATTTCCCTGTGGATCAGTATCTACAACAAGAACTCTTTGACCCTTTGCTCCAAGAGCTGCGGAAAGATTGACCGTGGTTGTTGTCTTTCCCACTCCGCCTTTCTGATTTGCGACTGCTATTGTTCTTCCCATAAATCCTGCCTTTCCTGAACGACATATTTATTCTACCATTTCTAGCATTGTTTTTCCATATCTAACGCTTATTTTTTAATGTTTCACGGATTTTTGTTTCTCATATAAAATGTTTCACGGATTTTTGACTAGATGTTGTGGTCGAATGTTTCACGTGAAACATCAGATTGTATTTTCGAAATTATACCCCAAAATGTTTCACGTGAAACATTCGAAGTTATCTGTTATCTCACATTACTTTATTGGCTCTTTGGCGGGAGTGCCTGCTTTTCTGGGATATATTTTAATTGTTGTCTTTGTTTTTGTTGTATCTATCAGGCATCTGGAGATATCGGAATCAGGAAGATCAAAACAAACGTTAGATGAAATGGTGCCCCCGAGCTTTTTCACTGCTTTTTCAGCTTCCGCAATCTCGTCTTCACAGTGACCGCTCTTGTATGAAATAAAATGTCCTCCAACCTTTACATATGGAAGACAATATTCTTCTAGGACATTGAGTCTCGCAACTGCTCTGGAAACGCATACATCAAAATGATCTCTCATTGAGCAATCGGTTCTGCAGAAATCTTCTGCTCTGGAATGGACTGTTGTTATTCCTTTTATACCACACTCTGAAATAACTGTTTCAAGAAACGTTATCCTCTTCTGTAAAGAGTCAACAAGTACAACCTCTATTTCGGGAAACATTATCTTTATCGGAAGCCCCGGAAATCCTGCGCCCGTTCCCATATCAAGAAGAGTGATCTTTCCGGACATATTGATTCCTGTCTTGACTATAGACAGACTATCTACAAAATGTTTGATAAAGACTTCTTTGAATTCCGTAATTGCCGTAAGATTAACGACCTTGTTATATGAAACAAGAAGTTCGTAATATCTGCAGAACATATCAAGCTGTTCTTTATCCGGCGAAAGACCGAATTCTTTTAGATCGTCAGTAAAGAACTTCAGATCATAATTATCATTATCAAGCTTTATCTGTGACATATTATCCTCACTTGTTCTACTATCATATTTCCTGCTATCTGCCCAGAACCCTTTTGATCTCTCTGCTCTGATCAGCTCTTCTAGTCTATTCAGCTTTCTTCTGATATGTTCAACTCTATTCTGATATTTTCTGATCTCTTCTGAACTTTTCCAGATATACCAACAGTACTGCGATGTCAGATGGTGAGACGCCTCCGATACGCGATGCCTGTCCTATCGACTGTGGTCTGAACTTCTCAAGTTTCTGTCTCGCTTCGATGCGGAGACTTGGAACACTCTGATAATCCAGTTCTTCTGGTATAAGCTTGTGTTCCATCTTTCGGAACTGTGCAACCTGTTTTTTCTGCCTGTCTATATAACCTTCGTACTTTATCTCTATCTCAACCTGTTCGATCACATCTTCTGATAACGGTTTTCTGAGATCATCTATTTCTTCAAGTTTCTTATAATCTATCTCCGGTCTGCACATAAGATCAGAAAGTGAAACTCCTGTCTTAAGCGGAGTGCTGCCGTACTTCTCCAGAAAATCACATATACGAGATGACGCTCCAACCGTAGTCTTATGAAGTCTGTCTATCTCTTCTTCTATCGCGGTCTGCTTTTCGAGTGTCTTATTGTAAGTATCATCACTGATAAGACCGGCGTCATGACCTATCTTGCGAAGTCTTAAGTCGGCGTTATCCTGTCTTAACAAAAGTCTGTATTCTGCCCTTGAAGTCATCATCCTGTATGGCTCAAAGTTATCCTTTGTTACGAGATCGTCTATCAGCACACCAATATAAGCTTGCGATCTGTCGAGGATCACCGGCTCTTGGTCCTTTATCATCATCGATGCATTGATGCCTGCGATAAGTCCCTGTGCCGCAGCTTCTTCGTATCCGCTGCTTCCGTTAAACTGTCCGCCTGCAAATAATCCTCTCACTTTTTTGAATTCAAGAGAGAGCTCTAGCTGCATTGAATCGATGCAGTCGTATTCTATCGCATATGCATTTCTCACTATTTTGCAATGTTCAAGACCTTTGACAGACCTGTACATGGCAAGCTGAACATCTTCAGGAAGTGAAGATGACATGCCGTCCACATACATTTCATCTGTGTATGTTCCTTCCGGCTCGATAAATACCTGATGTCTATCTCTATCCGGAAACTTGACTACTTTATCTTCGATAGAAGGGCAGTATCTTGGACCGGTTCCTTCGATAACTCCGGCATAGATAGGAGAGCGGTCTAAGTTATTTCTGATTATCTCGTGAGTGTCAGCATTTGTATATGTCAGCCAGCATGACTTCTGTTCTTTCTGAACTGTATCCGGATCTGTGGAAAATGAGAATGGTATGACCTTTGGATCTCCGAACTGTTCTGTCATCTCTGAAAAATCTATTGATTTGCCATCCATTCTTGCGGGTGTACCTGTCTTGAATCTTCTAAGAGATATCCCTGCATTTCGGAGTGAATCGCTAAGATGAAGTGCAGGCTGAAGACCATTTGGACCTGTATGTTTTATTGCCTCGCCGCAGAGACATCTCGCATTAAGATATGTACCTGTGCACAAGATCACGGCTTTACACAGATATTTCATACCGCTGAATGTCTTTACGCCTATGACTTTTTTCTCAGGAGCTCCATTATATTCAGGTCTTATATCTTCTGTAAGAAGTTCGCATACTTCTGCCTGCTTTACAGTAAGATGTTCCTGATGTTCCAGCACATATCTCATTGATACTGAATATGCGAGCTTGTCTGCCTGCGCACGTAGTGAGTGTACTGCCGGACCTTTTGAAACATTGAGCATCTTGGATTGGAGAAATGTCTTATCTATATTCTTTCCCATCTCGCCGCCAAGAGCATCTATCTCTCGGACAAGATGACCCTTTGACGATCCTCCGATATGAGGGTTGCACGGCATAAGAGCTATGCTGTCCGCGCTCACGGTAAATACTACTGTCTCGAGACCCATCCTTGCGCAAGCAAGCGACGCTTCACAACCAGCATGTCCGGCACCGATAACACATACATCAACTTTTTCACATAATCCATCATTAATCTGACTCATCTTAAGTCTGTCCTTTAATGTCTATTATTTTCCCATACAGAATCTGCTAAATATCTGATCTACAACATCGTCATTCATCTCTTCGCCGATTATCATGCCAAGTGTCTCGTATGCATCACGAAGGTCTATCGAATAAAAGTCTTCCGGCATATCTTTATCGACACTGTCTAACACTTTTTCTATACTCGTTTCAGCATCTTTCAAAAGTTCTTTTTGTCTCGTGCTGCATATTGTGACATCATTGCCGCCACCAAGATTACCGCCAAAGAACATCTTCTTCACGTCACTTATAAACTCGTCTGTCCCTTCTCCTGTTTTCGCAGAGAAGGAGATTATATCTATATCATTACCACTTACCATGTCTGTATCGTTATCATCTGTACAATAATCAATTACATCATAATCATCTGCATCAAATTTTCTCAGACTGATCGAACCAATCTGATTATCACAAGAAAATCTATTTCTGATATCATCTTCACTGACTTGTCTGTCAAGATCATTCTTATTAAGTACCACGATAACTTTTCTATCTTTTATAAGTTCGATTATCTCATCATCTTCGTGTGTCAGAGGTTCCGACGCATCTACCACATATATCACGAGGTCTGAATCCGATGCATATTTTCTCGACAGATCAACGCCGATCTTTTCTATCTCGTTATCTGTATCTCTGATTCCGGCAGTATCTATAAGGTTGAAGACGACTCCGCCTATTCTTATAGTATCCTCTATCGCATCTCTTGTTGTACCGGCTATATCAGTAACGATGGCTCTTTCGTGTCCTGACATAAGGTTCATAAATGAAGACTTTCCGACATTTGGCTTACCTACGATAACGGTGTTTATCCCATCCTGAATCAGACGTCCTTCATCAGCCCTGTCTATTAATCCCTTTATTTCACATGAAACGTTTTTCATGACTGATTCTATATGATCATGATAACCATCAAGTTCTATATGTTCCGGATCATCGAGAGCAGCTTCGATATGAGCTATCTCTCCGATCACATCATCACGGAGCTTCACTACCTTTTCTCTAACACTTCCCCGGAGCTGTTTCACCGAGTTTCTGACAGCCGTGTCATTTTTTGCAGAAATCAGATTCATAACGGCTTCCGCTTCTGTAAGGTCTATACGACCATTCATAAACGCTCTCTTTGTAAATTCTCCCGGTTCTGCAAGAATTGCTCCGGCAGATAATACATCTTCGAGCACAGACTGTGTCACATAGACTCCGCCGTGACAGTTTATCTCTACGGTATCTTCCCGCGTATATGTATTAGGTGCTTTCATTACTGTGACTAAGACTTCGTCTATTATACTATCTTTATTGCCGACTATATTTCTTATATCTGTGATAAACCCATAATGAACTGTATGTGTTTCGTATCCTTTCAGCAGATGCTTATGATCTTTATTGACAAATATCTTGTCTGCGATATCAAAAGCTTCGTTTCCGCTGATTCTTATTATACTTATGGCTCCCTCGGAAAGCGGAGTACATACGGCACATATAGTTGTGTTAAAGTCATCATTTCCCATATTATTTTCCTGTCAAAAAATAAGGGCTGGTCTATGCCAGCCCTTATAATTTTCAAAACTTTTATTTGTTGTAGCTGCGTGAAGAGCCATAGGAGCTGCTTCCATCGTTTCTCTTCATTGTTACTATCACATGTCTGTAAGGTTCTTCACCTTCGCTGTGAGTTGTAACATATCTGTCTCCCTGGAGAGCTGAATGGATTATCCTTCTCTCATATGGATTCATAGGTTCAAGTGAGACTGAATGTCTTGTTCTCTTTACCTTGAATGCAATATTCTTCGCAAGATTCTCAAGCGTCGCCTGTCTTCTTTCACGATAATCTTCAGTATCGACCTTTACTCTTACATATTCTTCATTTCCCTTATTTACAACAAGTGATACAAGGTACTGAAGTGAATCAAGTGTCTGTCCGCGTTTTCCGATAAGAACACCCATATCATCGCCGGTAAGATTAACGGACATTGTCTTTTCTTCTTCATTATATTCTACAGCGACATCTACAGTCATATTTATTGCTCCGAAGACTTCCTTAAGGAATTTCTCCGCTTTATCATTTATATTATCTGTCTTGACTGCTGCCTTAATGACTGCCTGCTTTGATCCGATTCCAATAAATCCGCTTTTTCCTTCTTCTACAACCTGATAATCAAGTCTATCGCTTGTCACACCAAGCTTTTCGCATGCAGCTGTAATGGCATCATCTACTGTCTTTGCGCTAAATTCCTCATATTCCATGATAATGACCTCCTGATAAAATATATAAGAAACGATCACTTACTGTTTTTTTCGTTATACTTCTTTACCATATTTGCTTTTGATGCAAGGCTTCCTTCTTTTGTTCCCTTACTATAATAAGCGGTCGCCTTATCCATATCTTTCTTTTTCTTATCTTCAGATATATTTGATGTCTCATTTGCCTTCTGTGATATCGTTCTGGTCTTCATCTCAGCATACTGTGTAAGCTTCTGCTGGTTGACTCCGGCCTTCTTCATCTTTGCCTTGGCTTTTGATTCATTAGCCTTGATCACATCATCAAAATCGATTTTATCGATATGCTTGTTGATGAATATCTGCTGGATACTTCTTATAACAGCACCGGCTATCCAATATAAGCCCATGCCGGCAGGAAGTGTAAAGCAGAAGAATGCTGACATAAGCGGCATCATCACGTTCATTGACTTCATTGAACTTGCCATCGCATCAGCCTTCTCATTTCCCGAAGACGCTGTATCAGGCTGAGGCATAAGCTTTACGCTAAGCCACTGTGTAAATGCAGCAAGTACGGGGATCATGATCGCACCGACTATAAGTGCTACAGAACCGGTACTTCTTCCAAGACTAAATGAATATGACGGTGAATTTGCCATATTTAATCCGAGAAAATTATTGAATTTATCAAGAAGCTGCTGTGTATTTGTTATATCACTGCTGAGATTCGGGTATTTTGTAGTAAGAGATGCCCAATCAGCACTTGATGCTTTATTAAGACAATCAATATAGGTGTTCTGAACATAAGAAGTCACACCTGTCGTAAACTGCGTATCTGTGAATCTTTTTGCAAACTGAGCTGAATTCTTGAATCCCTGGATAACAGTAGAACTTCCATCAGCAGCGATAAGCTTGTCTACAAGTGGGAAAAATCCTTCTTTGATCTTCGTTACATACGCGGGCATCGCATCGATTACTTTGTATAGTGCCCACAATATAGGCATCTGAATCAAAAGCTGAAGGCAGCTTCCTGAAGGTGAAACTCCGTATTTTGCATATACGGCTTTCGTCTCCATATTCATAGCCATCATTGCATCGTTATCTTTTCTATTCTTGTATTTTGCCTGAATAGCCTGTAATTCCGGATTCATCTTCGTCTGCAGCTTTGAAAACTTCTGCTGCTGATATGTAAGCGGAGTAAGAAGCATATATATTACAAGAGTAAATACAATGATAGAAAGACCGATGATTGAAAGCTTTGTATTCTGTACTCCTAAAGCGTACAGTCCATTGAAAATAACATTCATCAGTTTACCAAGAAGCCATGCTACTGGTCCTATAATGAATGTAGTACTTTGCGACATGATTATTCCGGTCAAAATTAAACCTCCTGAAATGCCGATGCTCATATCTGAAAATAAGATATGTGATTCTCGCGAAAAAAACATATTTATCTTCTAAAATAATATCTTCTAGAAAATATCTTCTAAAAAATAAATATTCAAAATATCATAAATACCGCGAAAATCAGGGAACTGGATCATATCCACCCTTAGAAAAAGGATTGCATCTAAGTATACGCCATGCAGCGAGCAGACCTCCTTTAAGAGCGCCGTACTTCTCTACTGCCTCAAGTCCATAATCTGAACAAGACGGTATATAAGGACACTTTGTCGTTTTCATAGGTGAGATATATTTTTTATATGTCTTTATCAAAAAAATAAAAATATTCTTCATATTTTCCGATCATCACTATGAATGATCTTGTGACGCATCGCCAGATTAAGAAAAGATTTCTCGAGATCATGATAATCTGAAGCTGAAGCGCTCTTTCTTGCAACGACTACTATGTCTAAACCACTATTAAACATATTCTCATGTAGTCTGTAGATCTCTCTGATCAGCCTGCAGAAATGATGCCTTACGACACTATTTCCTATCTTTTTGCTGACAGATATTCCAAGCCTGTTGCCTGGTGTGTTATTTTCCATTACATACATAACGATCAGACGATCTGCGTTTGATCTGCCATGTTTATATACATATCCAAAATCCCTATTACTTTTTAATGAATCCGAAAACTTCATTATATTATCCATTTCCCGAATATAGGAAAAAAGACCACATAACTGCGGTCTTAAGCTGTAAGCTCTTTTCTTCCTTTTCTTCTTCTTGCTGCGATTACCTTACGTCCACCGGCTGTTGCCATTCTTGCACGGAAACCGTGAACCTTTGCTCTCTGCCTTGTCTTAGGCTGAAATGTCATCTTCATGTCAAATACACCTCCTTCTTGTATGAACATCATATATAATAAATGTTCTTTTAGTTGTCTGTAGAAAAATACAGAATATCAGGAAAATAACAGATAAATTATATAAGAAGAAACGACTTAAGTCAAGGAAAAACCTAATACTTTGGACATAATAAAATCAACAAAAATATTCTGAAAATTCGTCACTTTTATTTTTGACTACATATGGTTATTCAAATATCATTTTTGGTACAACATATAGTATAAAAAAAATTATCAACATTATCAACAAAAATCACAACTTTAAAATAACTTATCAACAGTATGTTGATATTTTGTTGATAAGTAGAATTTACCTCATTCTTTTCAACATTGTTCAACAAATATAAGACATTTTCCTGTATCTGTTTTGTTCATCATAATTATTTTTGAATTGTTTATTTGTTAAAAAAAATTTTTTAAAAAAGTTGTCAACAAAATTCATGTTGATAACAGCCGGTTTGAATTTTATCAGTCTTTATATTAAGATATTCTGTAAGTCGGTTTTGATATGATAATTGTGTAATGATGCTATCAATCGCTTCTTTAATACAACTTGTATCATCTCATAACTGACAAATAATGATAAGGATCAAATAAATATGAACAACATTGAGAGCAGCTGGGATTCAATAAAGGAAAATATAAGGAAAGAATATAATATATCTGATGTCGCATATTCTACCTGGATAGAACCTCTTAAATACGGCGGTATAAAAAGTAATAATGTCATTGTAATAATTCCATCTGATAAATCTCTTTCATTATCTTATATAGAAAAAAAATATAAAGATTTCTTTAATGTAACTATCGCTGAAATGACTGAAACTAATTATGATGTCATCTTCATGCTCGAAAACAGCGCAGAGAAAACAGAGACTATAAAAGAAAATCCAATATACAATATTAATTCTGAGAATGCCAACCTTAATCCGGAATATACATTTGATACATTTGTAGTAGGAAGTAATAATAAACTTGCTCATTCTGCAGCACTCGCTGTTGCCGATGCTCCCGGTCAGGTATACAATCCTCTATTTATATATGGAGGTGCCGGACTTGGAAAAACACATCTTATGCATTCAATAGGACATTATGTTCTTAATAATAAGCCTGATACAAAGATACTTTATGTTGATTCTGAACAGTTTACTAATGAAGTTATTGAATCTATAAGAAGCGGAAATGCCACTTCTATGAAAAATCTGAGAGAAAAATATAGAAATGTAGATATTCTTATGATAGATGATATTCAATTTATAATAGGAAAGGAATCTACACAGGAAGAATTTTTCCATACATTTAATGCTCTTCATTCAATGGGAAAACAGATAATACTTTCATCTGATAAACCTCCAAAAGAAATGGAAACATTGGATGAAAGATTCAGATCAAGATTTGAGATGGGACTTATAGCTGATATTCAGGCTCCTGATTATGAAACAAGAATGGCTATCCTTAAAAAGAAGACAGAAAACCTTAATAAAGAGATAAGTAATGATATTCTTGATTATATTGCTTCTAATATAAAGTCTAATATAAGAGAACTTGAAGGAGCTTTTAATAAGATAGTAGCTTATTCAAAGCTTAATAATCTGGATTTTACACTGGCTAATGCACAGGAAGCACTTAAAGATATAATCAATTCAGATAAGCCAAAGAAAATAACTCCTGATATCATAATAGATAAGACAGCAGAATATTATAATATTTCCCGGGATGATATAACTTCCAAGAAAAAAGACGGTAGAATAGCAAAAGCAAGACAGGTAGTAATGTATCTTTCAAGAAACCTTACTGATTATACTCTTCAAGATATTGGTAACATTATCAACAGAGATCATTCAACAGTCATGCACGGTGTCACCAATATTGAAAATCTTATCAACACAAATGAAGAAATGAAACATCAGGTAGAAATAATTACAAACAACATAACCATGTGATATTAATATCAAATAAACAATTTATCATTTCATTTTATAGTCATAAATAGTATAATTGAATAGGTTATCAACCAATCAACAATCCTTATGAAGAATATTATTATTATTTATTCTTTTTATCTTATCAGTTTATATACGCGAGTGACGCTGTCTGAAATGATGATAGCGCCATAATGCTGTTTATGATATTTAGCCGGAAAGGAAAAAGAACATGAAGATAATTTGTTCAAAAAATGATCTACTCAACGGAATCAATATCTGTTCAAAAGCTGTTCCAGGAAAAACAACAATGTCTATCCTTCAGTGTATACTCATTGATGCCAGAGGAGATTATATCAAGCTTGTAGCAAATGATATGGAGCTTGGAATTGAAACAAAGATAATCGGCAAGATAGAAGAAAAAGGAATGATAGCTCTTGAAGCTAATTTTTTCTGTAATACGGTCAGAAAACTTCCTGATAATGATGTTACTATAACTTCTGATGTTTCAAATCATGCTGTTATTGATTGTGAAAAAGTTCATTTTGAATTTAGTGGAAAATCAGGAGAAGAGTTTTCATTTCTTCCGCAGATAGAGAAAAATAAAAAAGTAGAAGTTTCACAATACACATTAAAACAGATAATAAGTCAGACTATTTTTTCAATAGCTGAAAATGAATCTAATCCTCTTATGGGAGGAGAACTTTTTGAGATAAATGGTGATACTTTAAGAGTTGCATCTCTTGATGGTCATAGAATATCTATCAGAAAAGTTAATCTTAAGAATGAATACGAACCTCTTAAAGCTGTTGTTCCTGGAAAGGCACTCAATGAAGTAAGCAAGATAATTACAGATTCAACAGAAAAAAATGTCGAAATGTATTTTACATCAAATAATATATTATTTGAATTTGATGATACAAAGGTTGTTTCACGCCTTATTGAAGGTGAATACTTTGATGTTGATAAGATGATAACATCAGATTATGAGACAAAGGTAAAGATAAAAAAGAAGAATCTTCTTGATTGTATAGACAGAGCAACACTTCTTGTAAAAGAAGGGGATAAGAAACCTGTTATATTTGATATAAGTGATAATAACATGAAGATGATGATAAGATCAGCGATAGGAAGTATGAATGAAGATGTAGATGCTGAGAAAAAAGGAAAAGATATCATGATAGGATTTAATCCTAAATTCATGATAGATGCTCTGAGAGCTATTGAGGATGATGATATAAATATATATCTTGTCAATCCAAAGGCTCCTTGTTTTATAAGGAATGAAAGTGAGAGTTATATATATCTTGTTCTTCCTGTTAATTTTACAGTTGTTTAAAATAAATCAATCAGATTATTTTAATAGATTTTTAAAAGAGGATAGACGATGAAAGAAGTATTCATCAAGGATGATTTTATAAAGCTTGGTCAGGCTCTAAAATTATGCGGAGCAGTTCAAAGTGGAGTAGAAGCTAAACAAAGAATAATAGATGGAGAAATTAAAGTAAATGGAGTTACGGAAATCCAGCGTGGAAAGAAACTTAGAGAAGAAGATAAATTCAGCTGTGATGGAAATGATTACGTTATAAAGAAAAAAACCTGAGAATACAAGGAATAATATGATAATAAAGTCATTGGAACTTGCGGATTTCAGAAATTATGATCATCTAAAAATAGAATTTTCCGAAGGAACTAATATCATATACGGAAAAAACGCTCAGGGAAAAACAAATATTCTGGAAGCTATCTTTCTCTCATCCACAACAAAATCTCATAAAGGAAGTAATGATAAGGACATCATCAATTTTGAAAAAGATGAAGCTCATATCAGAACATGCCTTGAAAAAAAAGGAATAGATACCAGAATAGATATTCATCTAAGAAAAGGAAAATCAAAAGGTATTGCAGTTGATGGTCAGAAATTAAAGAAAGCTGTTGATCTTCTTGGATTATTGAATGTAGTATTTTTCTCACCGGAAGATCTTAATATTATAAAAAACGGTCCTTCTGAAAGAAGGAGATTTGCAGATATTGAATTATGTCAGCTTGATAAATTTTATCTTTATAATCTAAATAATTATAATAAGACAGTGAACCAGAGAAATAAACTTTTAAGAGAGATATATGACAATCCTTCTCTTAAAGATACTCTTCATATATGGGATATGCAGCTTGTATCATATGGCAGCAAGATAATAGAGAGACGTATAAAATTTGCTGAAGAGATGAATGATATCATATATGATAAACACAAGATGATATCAGGTGGTCTGGAAGAGATTAAAATAGGTTACCAGCCGGATACGACTATAGAGGATTTTGAAAAAAATCTTACTGCAAATCAACCTAAAGACATTGCTATGAAGCAGACAACAGTAGGTCCTCACAGAGATGATTTTTCATTTTCCGTAAATGATATAGATGTGAGAAGATTCGGATCACAGGGTCAGCAGAGAACAGCTGCTCTATCATTAAAGCTTTCAGAGATAGATCTTGTGAAAAAAGTCACGGATGACAGTCCGGTTCTGCTTTTGGATGATGTACTGTCAGAGCTTGACAGCAGCAGGCAGAATGATCTTTTGGACAGTATCGGTGATATACAGACTATAATAACGTGTACAGGTCTTGATGAATTTATCAAACATCAGTTTCATATAAACAGGATGTTCAGGATAGAAAACGGAGCTGTTGCGGAAGTAAGCGACTGATTAAAAAATAAAAAAAAGAAATATAAAATAGAAATGCAATTGGAGAATAATTAGTCTTCTATTTGTGAAAAAAGTCTTAGAAGTGAGGTAGATCATGGAAAACAAGGTAGAGTACGGAGCGGATCAAATACAGATTTTGGAAGGTCTTGAAGCTGTAAGAAAAAGACCTGGTATGTATATCGGCTCGACATCAGCAAGAGGACTTCATCATCTTGTATATGAGATAGTTGATAATTCTGTTGATGAAGCACTTGCCGGAGCATGTACAAAGATAGATATTGTCTTAAATAACGACGGATCTGTAACCGTTACTGATAACGGACGTGGAATACCTGTCGGAATAAACCATAAGTCAGGACTTACTGCGGTAGAGGTAGTATTTACTATACTTCATGCCGGCGGAAAATTCGGCGGCGGGGGATACAAGGTATCAGGAGGTCTTCACGGTGTCGGTGCATCTGTCGTAAATGCTCTTTCTGACTGGCTTGAAGTAGAAGTGCGTCATGAAGGCAAGGTATACGAACAGAGATTTGAAAAGGGAAAGACATGTTATCCGCTTAAGGTTGTCGGAGACTGTGATAAAGAATCATCAGGTACAAAAGTAACATTTATGCCGGATGAGACAATATTTGAAGAGACAGATTTTGATTATGATACTCTTCGTACAAGATTTCGTGAGACCGCATTCCTTACAAAGGGACTGAAGATAGTCCTTAAAGACGAGCGTGAAGGGAAAGAGCAGAATCATGAATTCCATTATGAGGGTGGAATAAAAGAATTTGTTCAGTATCTCAATAAGAATAAAACGGTCCTTTATCCGGACGTTATGTATTTTGAAGGACTTAAGAACGGTGTCATGGTGGAAGTTGCCATGCAGCATAACGATGCATATAACGAAAGTGTATATACATTTGTAAATAATATAAATACACCGGAAGGTGGAACTCATCTTGTAGGATTCAGAAATGCTCTTACAAAGACGTTTAATGATTATGCCCGTGAAAATAAACTTCTTAAGGACAGTGATCTCAATCTTACCGGAGATGATATAAGAGAAGGTCTTACTGCTATAATCAGCATCAAGATAGAAGATCCTCAGTTTGAAGGTCAGACTAAACAGAAGCTGGGAAATTCAGAAGCCAGAGGAGCGGTTGAGGGAATAGTTGGTGAACAGCTTACTTACTATCTTGAGCAGAATCCTCAGATAGCAAAACTGGTACTCGAAAAATCTATACTTGCACAGCGCGCCCGTGAAGCTGCAAGAAAAGCCAGAGATCTTACGAGAAGAAAGACAGCACTTGAGGGAACATCTCTTCCCGGAAAACTTGCTGACTGTTCAGATAAAGATCCTAAAAACTGTGAGATATACATAGTCGAGGGAGATTCCGCCGGCGGCAGCGCAAAGACTGCAAGAAGCCGTGCGACTCAGGCTATACTTCCTCTTAGAGGAAAGATATTAAACGTTGAGAAAGCAAGACTTGACAGAATATATGGCAATGCCGAGATAAAAGCGATGATAACTGCCTTTGGAACAGGCATTCATGAAGATTTTGATATAACGAAGCTTCGTTACAACAAAATAATAATCATGACGGATGCCGATGTCGATGGTGCGCATATAGCGACTCTCATGCTTACTTTCATTTATCGGTTTATGCCTGAACTTATCAAGCAGGGACATGTATATCTGGCTAAGCCTCCTCTTTACAAACTGGAGAAGAATAAGCAGATATGGTACTGCTACAGTGATGACGAACTTGATAAAGTGCTTGAAGAAGTAGGACGTGATCAGAATAACAGGATTCAGCGTTATAAAGGTCTGGGAGAGATGGATCCGGATCAGCTTTGGGAGACTACAATGGATCCCGAGAGACGTATCCTTCTTCGCGTGAATATGGACGACGACAATGAATCAGAAGTAGATATCACATTTGATACACTTATGGGAGATCGTGTCGAGCCCAGAAGAAAGTTCATCGAGGATCACGCAAAATACGTACAGAATCTTGATATATAAGCAGATGATGACCTGATCACCTACAGATTTGATAAGGAAAACGAGAGGAAACCATGGAAGACAATATCTTTGACAAAATCGAAGAAGTAGATCTGAAAAAGAAAATGGAAGATTCTTATATCGACTATGCGATGAGCGTTATCGCAGAAAGAGCCCTTCCCGATGTAAGGGATGGTCTTAAGCCGGTACAGAGAAGAGTTCTGTTTTCTATGATCGAACTTAATAACGGACCTGATAAGCCGCACAGAAAGAGTGCCCGTATCGTCGGTGATACAATGGGTAAATATCATCCACACGGAGACAGTTCTATCTATGGTTCTTTGGTCAACATGGCGCAGGAGTGGTCAACAAGATATCCGCTCGTTGACGGACACGGCAACTTTGGTTCTGTCGATGGTGATGGTGCGGCTGCTATGCGATACACAGAAGCCAGACTTTCAAAGATATCGATGATGATGTTACAGGACATCAACAAAGATACTGTTGATTTCGTACCAAATTTCGATGGAACAGAGAAAGAACCAAGTGTACTTCCGAGCAGATTTCCTAATCTTCTTGTAAATGGTACAACCGGTATCGCCGTTGGTATGGCTACAAATATACCGCCTCACAATCTTCGCGAAGTCGTAAAAGCGGTTGATAAGATGATAGATACAAGGATCACAGAAGGTCGTGAAGTAGAACTTGACGAGATCCTTCCATTTGTCAAGGCACCTGATTTTCCGACAGGAGGAATAATCCTCGGAACAAGGGGAGCTGAAGAAGCCTACAGAACCGGCCGCGGCAAGGTCAGAGTACGTGCGGTGACTAATATCGAAACGATGCCGAACGGCAAGAACCGTATAATAGTCACGGAACTTCCTTATATGGTAAATAAGGCAAATCTTATACTTAAGATCGCCGATCTTGTAAAGGAAAAGAAGATAGACGGAATCACGGATCTTCGAGACGAGACTAACCGTGAAGGTATGAGAGTAGTAATCGAACTCAGGAAAGATGTGAGTGCGAGCATTATCTTAAATCAGCTCTATAAGCATACAGATCTGCAGACATCTTTCGGAATCATAATGCTGGCGCTTGTGAACAACGAACCTAGGGTACTCAGCCTTAAGGATATGCTCACATTTTACATAATGCATCAGGAAGAAGTAGTAACAAGAAGGACACAGTATGATCTGAACAAGGCACTTGAAAGAGATCATATTCTGCAGGGACTGCTCATCGCTCTTGAAAATATAGATGAGGTTATCGACCTTATCAAAAAGAGCAAAAATGCGCAGGAAGCAAAAGACAGACTGATAGAGAGATTCAAACTTTCAGATGCTCAGGCAACGGCAATCGTTGAGATGCGTCTTAAAGCTCTGACAGGTCTTGAAAGAGCAAAACTGGAAGAAGAACATGAAGAACTGGCAAAACAGATAGCAAAATACAGAGAGATCCTTGGAGATAAGAATATGCTTCTCGGAGTCATCAGAACAGAGATCAACGATATAGCTGATAAATACGGTGACGATAGAAGAAGTAAGATCGGGTATGACGTAAATGATGTAGATACTGAAGATCTTATCCCGAACGAGAATACAGTCATCGCAATGTCAAGACTTGGATATGTCAAGAGAATGACAGTAGACAATTTTAAGTCTCAAAATCGCGGCGGCAAAGGGATAAAGGGAATGACTACGATCAACGATGATTATATCGAGGATCTTCTCATGACTACAACTCATAACTACATTATGTTCTTTACAAATACGGGACGTGTGTACAGACTTAAAGCATATGAGGTTCCGGAGGCAGGACGTACAGCAAGAGGAACAGCCATAGTAAATCTGCTTCAGCTTGCTCCCGGTGAAAAGATCTCAGCTATGATACCGATCAAGGAATATGACGAAAACAAGAATCTGTTTATGGTCACAAAGAAAGGTATCGTAAAGAAGACTCATATCACAGAATACAGTCATGTAAGAAAGACAGGACTTGCAGCGATCAATCTTAGAGATGACGATGAGCTTATCGAAGTTAAGTCTACTACAGCTGAGTCACAGATATTCATAGTCACAAAAGATGGAATGTGCATACATTTCAATGAAAGTGATGTTCGCGCTACAGGACGTACAGCTATGGGCGTTATCGGAATGACTCTGTCAGATGAGGACGAAGTAGTCGGAATGCAGCTTAACACGCAGGGCGATTCACTTCTTATCGTATCAGAGAGAGGCTACGGAAAGAGAACATCTCTTGACAGATTCAAGCTTCAGCGCCGTGGCGGCAAGGGAATGAAGTGTTACAAGATCATCGAAAAGACCGGATATGTTATCGGTGTCAAGGCAGTAAATGATGATCATGAGATAATGATGATAACAAATGAAGGTATCATTATCCAGCTCAGAATGGAAGACATACGACTTCTTGACCGTAACACATCAGGCGTAAAGCTGATCGATCTTCCGGACAAGGCGAGAGTCGCACAGATAGCAAAAGTACGTGAGAAAGTCAGCGACGGAGATCAGGAATTCGATAATCCGGATGATGCCATGACCGATATATCTGAGGATGAGGAGTTTGCAGATTCCGACGATGACAAAGAAGTGACGATGCCCAAGGAAGATTCTGATGAATCAGATGAAGCCGAAGACGAGGCAGACGATAAATCTGACAACGATTCAGAATGATGAACCTGATGACGATTCAGAATGAAGAATCTGACAACGATTCAGAATGATGAACCTGATGATGAATTAAGATGTTGGTTGAAAGATGGCGTAAAATAAGACAAGGCTGATATAACGGAGATAACGATCATGAAGTGCAGGAACTGTGGAGCAGAGCTGCGGGAAACAGATACATTCTGTCCGAAATGCGGCGAGAAAGTCAATTCAATAGAAACATGTCCATTCTGCGGAGCTGAGCTTAGCGAAGGAACTGTGTTCTGCCCGAAATGCGGAAAGAAAGTCAGTGAAGCACCGGAAGATGATGATATCCCGGTATCAAAACTTGTTGAGACAAAAGATATGCCGTTTGATGATATTGAGAAGAATATCATATTTGAAACGAAACAGCAGGTAAAATCAAGAGATTTCAAGACCGGAAACGGCGGTAGACAGGAAAGAGCTGCTGGTACAGATACCGGGATGGACGATTTAAATAGCGATCAGGACAATATCGGTTACAGGAGAAAACCTGAAAAATTTCAAGATGATGAACCAGAAGACAGGTCAGATGACAGATACGATAACAGGTATGAAGACAGGTATAACGACAGGTCAGACGCCGGATATGATGAAGATGATGAGAGCGATAGCGGTCCTGACAGGATGCGTCTTCCGATAATAATCGTCGCGATATTAATCATTGCGGTCGTGGCTATCTTATTTGTTAAAATGAATGGTATGAACGGCGGAGAGTCAGGCAGCGCCGAGGCTGGAACGGCATCGCAGGCTGTAACGGAAAGTAATGGAAGCAGCGCAAAAGCAGTCGGTGAGATAGAGATAATCTCGGACGTAAATATAAGAGATGCTGCTTCAAAAGACGGAAGTAACGTCATCGGCAAGGCGAAGACTGGCGAAAAGTATGAATATTATGGCTACGGTGACGACAGCAAGAACTGGGTGACGATAAAGATGAGTGACGGCACCACAGGGTATATCTACAAGGATTACGTTAAGATCGTAAAATGATGCCACGAATTGCTTCGCTTCCTTCGGAAGCTTGCGCAATTCTGTAAACACTCGGAATCCGCTGATTTGCTACGCAAATCGCTACTTCCTCATGTTTAGGCGTGTCATAAGGTCGTTCTGCGATGCGACTGCAAGTCGCATTGTTCATTGCAAGCAAGAACGCAGAATGACTTTTGACACTTGCATCATGATGTTATAATGCTTGATAGACGCAAAGGGGCGGGTCAGTTTTGCCCCTTTTATAATGCCGATATGGATGAGAGACAGGCAGACAGAATAGAAATAAAGAAACTGATGTGAGAGACAGATAAAGAAACAGATATAAGAAGCAGGTATAGAGAAAGAGGGAAAGAAAATGAATACCACAATTTTCAGAGATCTTGCAATAATCATCGTTGCAGCTAAAGGGATGGGGATAATCGCAAGAAAATGTAAAGCTCCGCAGGTAGTAGGCGAGATACTGGCGGGTCTCCTTATAGGACCGTCGCTCCTTGGCTGGGTTCAGTTGTCGGATTTCCTTTCCGAAGCTGCTGAGATCGGTGTTGTAATGATAATGTTTTCAGCCGGTCTTGGAACGGATATCAAGGAACTGAAGAAATGCGGGCTTGCGTCGACAATGATCGCGACAATAGGTGTTGTCGTGCCGCTTATCGGAGGAACGCTTCTCTATTTTGCATTTTATGGAGTGGGAGCAGTCGGATCTGAAGAATTCTATAAAGCCCTTTTCATGGGAACTATCATGACGGCAACGTCAGTCAGCATTACGGTAGAATCTCTTAAGGAAATGGGAAAATTAAAGGGACGGGTCGGAACGACTATAATGGGCGCTGCGATAATAGATGATGTTATCGGAATCGTGGTTCTTACAGTAGTCATAGGTTTCCGCGATCCAAGTGTTGATCCTCTCAGAGTAGTTATAAATGTTGTATTATTCTTTATATTTGCACTTGTAGTAGGATTCTTTACAGGAAAAGGATTCAAGATGATCGACAAGAGGCATCCTCATACGAGAAGGATACCGATCTTAGGACTTGCGTTCTGTCTCTTGATGGCATATATAGCAGAAACTTTCTTTGGTATAGCAGATATCACAGGTGCTTATGTTGCAGGAATAATCCTGTGTTCAATGCATGATTCTGAATACATAGCTCGAAAGATGGATATCAATTCTTATATGATCTTCGGACCTGTATTTTTTGCAAGTATCGGTCTAAAGACTAATATCGAAGGAATGACGATGAAGATATTTATCTTCTCGCTCTGCTTTGTTGCAGTTGCAATGATATGCAAAGTCATAGGCTGCGGTCTTATGGCGCATCCGTGGTTCAACAAGCGTGATTCGTTAAAGATAGGACTTGGAATGATGACAAGAGGAGAGGTCGCCCTTATCGTTTCACAGAAAGGACTGCAGTGTGGTCTTTTGAGTTCAGTATATTTCACCTCGGTCATCCTTCTGATAATCTTTTCATCGATTCTTACGCCCGTTTTCCTGAAGATGGCATACGAGCATGATCCAAAAGATCAGGGGGAAATACCGGCAGCTTTGCCCGCAGGAGGCGCAGAAAAGAATTCGTGACATAAAATCTTTATAATTTTAAGAATTCTTTTATGAAACGGACATTATTCTGTCACAAAATACTGGTATAGTTTAATCATCGAAAGGAACAAGAACTACTAAACAAGCCAACAACTCACTTTCACATAGATTAAGCTTTCCCTCTGAAGCAGCCTCGTGCAAACGCACGAGGCTAGTTTCGTTTCTGAGATAAAAACACATAAGACTTCAGCATCTGATAATCAATGCATTTAATAAAAACAAATTAATCCATGTTCATCATGGATTGTTATATTAATCTTTATGCCAGGATACAGACTGTGATATATTTAGTAATATGATGTGGGTACCAAAAACAGCAATTACATAGTATCAGTAAGCATTGGAAACATTGGGGTTTCAGATTGGAGAAGGTATGGAGAAATCAAAAGTCTATTACACGGATATGAGCACGTCGCTTAATGAGAATCTGCCGGAAAAGCTGGAGAGACTTATGAAGAAGGCGGGTATAGGAGATATTGATTTTAAAGATAAGTTTGTGGCGATCAAGATGCATTTTGGTGAGCCGGGAAATCTTGCATTTCTCAGACCAAATTATGCGGCAGTAGTAGTAAAGGTGGTAAAGGAACTTGGCGGAAAACCGTTTCTTACAGACTGCAATACGCTCTATGTCGGCGGAAGAAAGAATGCGCTCGATCATCTTGATACAGCCTTCACAAATGGATTTTCACCATTTTCAGTAGACGGAGCGCATGTGATAATCGGTGACGGGCTTAAAGGTACAGATGATATAGAAGTTCCGGTGAATGGCGGTGAATACGTTAAGAGTGCCAAGATAGGGCGTGCGATAATGGACGCAGACGTTTTCATTTCCCTGACGCACTTTAAAGGACATGAAGCTGCAGGATTCGGCGGGACACTTAAGAACATCGGAATGGGCTGCGGTTCAAGAGCAGGCAAGATGGAGCAGCACTGCGACGGCAAGACGGCTGTAGATCAGAGCAAATGCGTGGGCTGTGGAAACTGTGTCAAGATATGCGCGCACGACGCGCCTCATATCGTAGATCATAAATCCAAGATCGATCCTGAAAAATGTGTGGGTTGCGGAAGATGTATCGGAGTATGTCCGAAAGATGCGATTGAGCCTGTATCATGGAATTCAAATGAGATACTGAACTGTAAGATCGCGGAATATTCAAAGGCTGTCGTTGATGGACGTCCGAATTTCCACGTGAGTCTTGTTATAGATGTTTCTCCGAATTGTGACTGTCATTCGGAAAATGATATTCCGATAGTACCGAATGTCGGGATGTTTGCTTCATTTGATCCGGTCGCGCTTGACGAGGCATGTGCAGATGCGGTAAATAAACAGCCGGTCATAGCGGGCAGCCAGCTCGACAGGATGCCGCACACTCACGGAGATCATTTTATCGATAGCGCTCCAGACACTGACTGGCACACGATGATCAGCCATGCGGTTAAGATCGGGCTTGGTACGGATCAGTATGAACTGATAAAGATCTGAGATCAGCTGCGCTTTGCTGCTTCATTTATAAGGTTGATAATTGTACCGATAGCGTCACGCTGCTTGCATTTATGCATGTTATCAATATAAGTCTGGCGCTTTTCGTACAATTCATCGGCCTTTTCATTTAGTACCTCGGAGTCCAGATCTTCCTCTTCTATGACGATGCTAAAGCCTTGTTTTTCAAATGACTTGGCATTGAGGATCTGATCACCGCGGCTGCTCTTTGCGGGAAGCGGGATAAGGATATTAGGTTTCTTAAGACTGAGCAGTTCGCAGATCGCGTTTGCGCCGGCTCTTGAGATAACGATGTCGCATGCGGCATAGAGGTCTTTAAGCTCTTCTTTGACGTATTCAAACTGTTTATATCCCGGTTTTGTAAGGAGCAGATTATCCATCTTTCCTGCACCGCAGAGATGAATGATATCATATTTTTTGATAAGTTCAGGCATAGCTTCACGAACGCATTCATTGACTGCCTGTGCGCCAAGACTTCCGCCGATAACGAGGATCACGGGCTTACTGCCATCAAAGCCGCAGAGATCAAGTCCTTTTTGTTTATCGCCTGTACTTAGTTCGCGTCTGATAGGAGAACCGGTAAGAACAGCTTTTTCGGCTGGCAGAGAATTCAGAGTCTCTGGAAAATTACAGCATATCTTCCGGGCATACTTGATACATAGTCTGTTTGCGAGTCCCGGGGTCATATCAGATTCATGGATAATGCAGGGAATCCTTCGAAGTGAAGCTGCACGGACTACAGGGACGCTTACATAACCGCCCTTTGAGAATATGACATCCGGTTTGATCTTTCCGAGAATCCGTATGGATTGGAAGAATCCATTGAGTACACGAAACGGATCTGAAAAATTCTTTGGATCAAAATATCTTCTGAACTTTCCGCTTGATATTCCATAGTATTTTACATTATAATCGGCCATCAGCTTTCGCTCAATACCGGAGTATGACCCGATATAATATATCTCGTATCCTTCCTCAAGCAGTGAAGGGATAAGTGCAATATTTGGCGTTACATGTCCGGCAGTTCCGCCACCGGTCATAACTATTTTCTTACTCATCTTGATGTCAGACACCTTTCCAAAATAATATGTTTATCTGCCAAGAGCCTGTTCAAGAGCGATCGCAAGCTGATCGGGGCACGAGGTGTTTTTCATGCCGCATTTTGTTCCCTTTAGTGTTGCGATGACATCTTCTGCTTTCATTCCGGTCACAAGTTTGCAGATGCCTTTTGTATTACCGTTGCATCCGCCGGTAAATGCGACACTTTTGATTATGCCGTCTTCAACTTCAAGATCTATTGCTGAAGAACATGTTCCGTGTGTTATGTAATGCATATTATTTTCCCTTTCATAGGTCAGAATAAGACCGCGAGGTCGCGAATCGTTACACTTCTCATATCTTTAATTTATCTAAAAGAATAAACGCATATAGCTGAAGTATATCACAAAACAGATGCTAATTCTATGACGCGTCTTGCAAATAAGAGTCTGTTTTGATAAACTAATATGCGGTATTTGGAAACGATACCAATATAGCATAGTAGTACTGCGGCATGGCGCCGCATTAGGGTGTAATACAATACAAGGAGGACACAGATGAGCAAGATAACATTTGATTATTCGAAAGCTTCAGGGTTCATACAGGATCACGAAGTTGAGAGCATGAAGAAGATCACTTCCGATGCAAAAGAACTTCTTCTTTCAAGAAAGGGTGCCGGCAATGATTTCCTTGGCTGGATAGACCTTCCGGAGAACTATGACAAGGAAGAATTTGCAAGGATCCAGAAAGCAGCAAAGAAGATCCAGAGTGATTCACAGGTTCTTATCGTTATCGGAATCGGCGGTTCATATCTTGGAGCAAGAGCTGCTATAGAAGCACTTAGAAACAGTTTTTATAACATGTTAGATCAGTCTGCAAGAAAGACACCTGAGATCTATTTTGTCGGCAATTCGATCAGCTCGACTTATATCGGAGATCTGATGGATCTCGTTGGAGACAGAGACTTTTCTATAAATATGATATCAAAGTCGGGAACTACGACAGAGCCTGGAATATCATTCCGTTTCTTCAAAGAGAAGATGATCGCAAAATACGGCAGAGAAGAAGCTGCAAAGAGAATATACTGCACGACGGATAAAGCGCGCGGAGCACTCAAGAAGCTCGCTACTGAAGAAGGTTACGAGACCTTTGTTATTCCGGATGATGTCGGCGGACGTTTTTCAGTCCTTACGGCAGTAGGTCTTCTTCCTATCGCAGTCAGCGGAGCAGATATAACAAAGCTGATGGAAGGCGCAGCGGCAGGCAGAAAGCTTGCTATGGAGAAAGATTTTGATGACAACGATGCGATGCAGTATGCTGCAGTCCGCAATATCCTTCATCGTAAGGGTAAGGCTGTCGAGATTCTTGCAAATTATGAACCCGGTCTTCACTATGTATCAGAATGGTGGAAGCAGCTCTATGGTGAGAGCGAAGGAAAAGATCAGAAGGGTATAATGCCTGCAAGTGTTGATCTTACAACAGATCTTCATTCAATGGGGCAGTTTATTCAGGATGGTTCACGTATTATGTATGAAACAGTCCTTAATGTTGAGAAGAGCCGTAGAGAACTTACAGTAGGCAAAGAAGATACAGATCTTGACGGACTGAATTACCTGGCCGGAAAGAGCGTTGATTTTGTAAATAAATCAGCAATGAACGGAACAGTTCTTGCACATACTGATGGCCGTGTACCGAATCTTATGATCAAGATTCCGGAACTTGATGAGTTTGATCTTGGACAGCTTTTCTATTTCTTCGAATTTGCGTGCGGCGTGAGCGGATATATCCTTGGTGTGAATCCGTTTAACCAGCCCGGTGTTGAGAGCTACAAGAAGAACATGTTCGCACTCCTCGGAAAGCCAGGCTATGAAGAGCAGAGAGAACAGCTGATGAAGAGATTATAATGAAAAAAGCGTCAAAAGCAGTTATGATGTCTTACTTGCAGCAATGCGAATGTTTCAAATGAAAATAAGAAATGGAGCAATTCGTATCATATAGTAAAGTAAAAAGAGGATCACGGAGTTGATTTTTCCGTGATCCTTTTTTGTACAGATATTGTAATATTATGCAGGTGTCAAAAGCAGCAATTTATTATGATGCTACGAATTGCTTCGCTTCCGGTTGACACTTACATCATAATATCATGTATCCGCCGGAGTCTTTGATTTTTTATTTTTTGCGCGAAGACACTTGCCACAGACACCGGTAAAGCAAATGATATGATCTTCTATCCTGCCGTCAAAATTTTTTCCGGCAATCTCATTGATGCTGTCGATGTTATCCATATCAAGATCGATGACGCTGCCGCATTTCCTACAGTAAAAATGATTATGCGGTGATATGTCAGCGTCGAAATGATCGATACCGTCTCCGACACGAATCTTCTGGATGCGCCCGATAGATGTCAGAAGCTGAAGGTTTCGGTATACCGTGCCGAGACTGACATTGGGGTATTCTTCTCTTATATTTGTATAGACAAAATCAGCTGTAGGGTGGTCTTTTCTGGTAGTCAGAAAATTATAGACGGCTTCGCGCTGCCTGCTGTATTTCAGTTCTGCCATATTATTTCCCTCCTCATCATATGATGCTACGAATTGCGTCGCTTCCTTCGGAAGCTTGCGCAATTCTGTAAACACTCGGAATCCGTTGATTTGCTATGCAAATCACTCCTTCCTCGTGTTTAGGCGTGTCATAAGGTCATTCTGCCTTTCATGCAAGCATGAAAGCAGTATGACTTTTGACACTAGCGTCATCATATTAGTAATTATTACTATTATAGTGTAATATGATGCATGTGTCAATTTATGAAGCAAATCTGCGGATTCTTACAAATCAAATCTGCAAAATCCTACGTTTATAAACGGTTCACGCGAAGCAGTTCCTAACATCATAGCATAATATGTACTTTTGATATTCAGGCCATATGATATAATAGTGTGGGTGTCAAAAGCGGCATTTGTGTCATGATGCTGCGATCTGTTGAAGATGAATAATTCAGGAGGGATCCTATGGCAAGAGATGAAATCGCAGTAGTACAGCTGTTATGGGAACTGCTTAACCGTAAGACGGGCGAACTTGGAAATGTGAGTTTTCTGCCGCAGAAACCTGCTTACAACAAAGACATAGTTGTAGAGCAGCCATTTGAGCGGAGCACGCCTGAAGAACAGGGAATATCATCTGAATATATCGCCGACATGGTAAGAGAACTTCGGAATTGCAGTGCGGCGCATATGCATCAGCTTATGATCATAAGGAATAAGCATGTGATCTACGAAGGCGGATTTTCACCATATCCGGCAGGAGTGTGGCACGTGACATACTCTATGTGCAAGAGCGTGACAAATATGGCGATCGGTTTTCTTGTGGATGATGGAAGACTTAAACTTGAGGATCATCTTATTGATTTTATAGAGCCTGAGTCACTGATAGACCGCGTAAAGATGAAAGATATCACGATACGCAATATGCTGACGATGTCGACAGGTGTCGCATTTAACGAAACGGGCGCAATTTCGGGAAATGATTGGGTAAATGGTTATTTTAGATCAAAAGTGAAATTTACTCCAGGATCACAGTTTGAATATAACAGCATGAATACATATATGCTTTCGGCGATAGTCGGCAAGATCACCGGAGTCACGATGTTTGAATTCCTGAAGCCGAGGCTTTTCGAACCGCTTGGGATAACGCAGGTATTCTGGGAAGAGAGCCCGCAGGGAATCACAAAAGGCGGATGGGGTCTGTTCATCAGACAAGAAGATGCGGCAAAGCTTGGTCAACTCTATATGCAGAAAGGTATATGGAATGGCAAGAGGATAATATCTGAAAAATGGATAGAAGAATCGACAAAACTTCAGATCCAGCCTGATAAAGATGATGGGTACGGATATCACATCTGGATGGATGTCCGTCCGGAAAGCTTCACATACAACGGTATGCTTGGACAGAATGTTCATTGTTATCCTGATATTGATACGATAGTAGTCACCAATGCCGGAAACGGAGAAGTATTTCAAGGCGGCAGGATGACAACGATAATCAGGAAATATTTCGGACCTGATTTTCATCCGGCAGACAAGCTGGAGCCTAATCCGGCAGCCTTTCATTTTCTGGAAGTGGCAAAGAGGGAAGCCGAGGGGACGATATATCGGCCTGACAGCATTGAAGGCGGCGGCTGGTCAAGAGCCAGCAGGCGCAGAAAAGATAATAAAAAAATACAGGATACGAAATCACTGCTCAACAAGTTGAACGGCGTAGTCTATAAAATGAGAGACAAAGGTGTAGGCCTGTTTCCGCTTATCATGCAGGTCGTTCACAATAATTATACAGGCGGCATCACGAAGATACGTTTCCGGCATGATGAACAAAGGCTGTTCATTGATTTTCTTGAAGGACAGGAAACGCATACGATCGGAATGGGATTTCTGCGGCCGGAGATCACACATATAGATATGAATGGAGAAGATTACCTTACATCGGTGCTCGGACGCTTTGGTACAAATGAAGACGGTGTGATCGTTCTTACACTTCAGATCGCATATATCGAAGAAGCGACCGAAAGACAGCTAAAGATATATTTTCCCGATAAAGATCATATTGAACTACATTGGGACGAGATTCCGGGAAATACGATGATAACGGATACGCTTGAGATGATAACGATGGGATCCGGCAATCTAAGTCCATTTGTTGATAAGCTGATGGAGAATATCCCGCTGAATCTGCTTAAACGCAACATTACCGGAACTATACAGCCTGCAGTAAAAGCAGACAGAATGACAGGAGAAGATGCGGATACGGGATTTGTGACAAGCACAGCAGGAATCGTCGGATGAAAAAATGCAATAAAAAAACAAACATTCAGAAAAATAAAAAGTCCGTTTCAGATAACAGGATAGAATCTGTAGATCATGATATTGATGATGTTGCAGCTATTCTTCACAGTCATTACGGAAATGAGAAGTGTTATCTGAACCATGAAAATGCGTGGCAGCTTCTTATAGCGACGATACTGAGTGCGCAGTGTACTGATGCCCGCGTAAATGTGATAACAGATAAGCTCTTCAAGAAATATCCGGCGCTAAAGGATCTCGCCGGAGCAGATCTTTCCGAGCTTGAATATGATATCAGGACGGCAGGATTCTATCACAGCAAATCAAAGAATATCAAAGCGTGCGCGCAGGCGCTCTTAGACCGGTTTGGCGGTGAAGTGCCGCCTGATATGGACGACCTCACATCACTTCCGGGAGTCGGGCGAAAGACAGCGAATGTCATACGCAGCAATATATTTGACATTCCAAGTATCGCAGTCGATACACATGTGAAGCGGATCACAAAAAGGCTTGGATTTACAGAATCGGATGATCCTGAGCAGATAGAATATGATCTGATGCGTGAGCTTCCAAAGAAGGACTGGAGTCGCTGGAATCTCGAAGTCATCGCATTTGGACGGGAGATATGCAAAGCACAGAACCCGGAGTGCGACAAGTGCTTTCTGGCACAGTACTGTAAAGCGGACATAGGAAAGACAAAGTGACAGCGGCTATCTGTTATGTCAGTCTTTATCAGTAGAATCGGTGTCAGCGCCGGTTGCAGTGTCAGCATCGGTTGCAGTGTCGGTGCCGTGTACAGTATCTGTGTTAGATGGGGTTGTCTTGTAATAGTCCATGAGGATGTCGATGATATGTTTCTTCATGACTGAATTAAGTTTTTCTGCTTCAGGAAGAAGAGAGCGTATCGCATCAGCGTTGCCCTCTGATTTATAGATCTCAGAGATCAGGCGGTAGGAACCGCTCACATCGGTATGAGTCTCGAGTGCGAATTCAAGGACATCTTTGGCTTCCGCGATATGACCCTTATCATAGAGCAGCTGCGCATATTCCTGAAGAGTGCGTGCAAGAGTAGTGTAGTTCTGATCGTAACGCATGAGCTTTTCGATATTAGGCGCGCCATATTTGAGCTTAAGGTCGGTATTTGTGATACCTGTGAGATTTACGACCTTTTCATTTGACAGATAAGTAAATCTTTCAACATATTCGGCGGCTCTAGGGTCGTTAGCGAGAGTGTCAGGATGAAGCCTTTCCATAGGAATCGTGATGAACGCGATATCATCGAGCGGTTTTCCGCTTGTCGCATCGGCTCTGATCTCCTTTTCCCAGAAGCTTTCACGGGATTTGTTACCGGAAGAATTAGACTTGTGGATCATTACAGCGAGCCATATCACGAAGACTATGCTACTTGCAAGAATGGGAAATTTCATCTATAATATCCTTTCAGTATGCGGAAGTTTCAATTTTTTTTCGGAAGGAAATAAAAATGTTCAACTGGCACAGCAAGAAAAATCAGCGGATAATATCCGCAGTTATCATAATACTAGTTATAGTCGCAATGATAGTGACTATGCTTCTTCCAGCACTCGAAGGAGTGATGTGATACGTAAGACATATATTATTGTAGTCTAATGTTGTAAATAAGACATGAATAATGATGTCTGATCTGGTAAATAAGACATGAATAATGATGTCTGATTTAGATACTATCATTTTTATTTTTTGTATTCAAGTATGCGGATCCTGGCATGGGGCGCCGGGATCTGATATATAGATGCGATGGGGAAATCTGGTTTGATCTATCTGAAAGTCTGGTAACAGGAAATGAAAAGAACAATTGGGTCGCTTTGCTTATTTGCCGTATCTGCATGCATCATGATGATGCCTGCAATGCATGTTAATGCAGAAGATACGAGAACATTCAGCGAAGGGATATATGCGGACGATATCGATCTGTCCGGCATGACTGTCGATGAGGCAGAGAAAAAAATACAGGAAAGAGTCGACGAAAGAAAAAACAGTACGATAACGCTCAATATCGTTGACGGAAAACAGGTAAGTGTAAAGGCATCAGATCTCGGACTTACATGGGGAAATGAGGCGGATCTGTCTGCCGCGGCAGAGATAGGCAAGACCGGCAATATCATCAAAAGATATAAAGAGAATGCGGAGCTTAAGAAAAATAAGAAAGTCTGCACTATCAAATACGATTTTGACGGTGATAAGATCGCAGATGTCATAAGCAAACAGTGCGATCAGTATAATCATGAAGCAGTGAATGCAACGCTCAAAAAAGTCGATGGTTCATTTGTAGTAGAAGATGGAAGTGCCGGGAGTGTGATCGATGATAAGGCTTCAGCTAGTAAAGTCTCTGAGTATCTTTCAAAAGAATGGGACGGAAAAGACGGCAGCATAGATCTTGTCGTGAAGACAGAACAGCCCAAAGGTTCAAAAGAAGAACTGAGCAAAATAAAAGATGTTCTTGGAACATTTACGACAAGTTATGGAACATCCGGTGCGGAAAGATGTCAGAATATCGCTACGGGATGCGGTCACATCAATGGGACGACAGTATATCCCGGAGACGAGTTTTCAGTATATAAAGCTATATCTCCATTTTCCGAGGAAAACGGATATGCACTTGCCGGATCTTACGAGAACGGTCAGGTAGTCGAAACGCTTGGCGGCGGAATCTGTCAGGTCTCAACGACGCTGTACAACGCCGTTCTGCGCGCAGAGCTCGAAGTTACAGAGAGACATAATCATTCTCTTATCGTAACATATGTGGATCCTTCAGATGATGCTGCGATATCCGAATCTGCAGGAAAAGATTTTAAATTTGTCAATAATTCAGAAACACCTGTATATATAGAAGGTATAACCGGCGGAAAGTCTATAACATTCAATATCTACGGTGTTGAGACAAGACCGGCAGATCGAAAGGTAGATTACGAAAGCGAAGTACTTGAGACACAGCCGTCCGATCAGAGTGTGACGACTGATGCTGCTCTTCCGGCAGGAAAATTCATCAAGACAAAGGGTCACACAGGATATAAAGCAAAATTATGGAAAATAGTGACTGTTAATGGCAAACAGACAGAGAAGACGCTTGTCAACAGCAGTACATATAAAAAGACTCCAACATCAGTCTCAATCGGTGTAGCAACAACTGATGTGAATATCTATAACGCACTTATGGCAGCCGCAGCGACAGGAAACGCAGATCAGGCGATAGCAACAGCAAATGCTATAGCCGCACAGGCAGCAGCTGTTCAGGCACAGACAGATGCAGCAGCGCAGGCTCAGGCGGCGGCAGCAGCTCAGGCAGCGGCACAAGCAGCAGCCCAGGCAGCAGCGCAGGCGGCTGATCAGGTACAGTGACCTGCATAAATCAGACCATAAGCAAAGCATCGGAGTGCATTTATCATGGAAAACGGGAAATTATCAGAACGTATCCTGAAAAGATCCGTCCTGCGACAGTTTCATAATGATAATCTGGAAAATAAAATGAGAAGCGCAGCCGTGGGGAACGACTGTGCTTTTTTATGTTCAGAAGGCGGTCCGGAGACTGCCGTAAACACTCAGACTGTATGTTTTGGCGGCAGCAAAGCAGGATTCTATGCGGTGATGCAGGCTGTGAATCACCTTGCGGCAGCAGGAGCAGTGCCTGTGGCTATATCTGACAATATCACAATGCCGGCAGATACAGACGAAGCGCAGCTCAAAGAAGTAGTGGCCGGTATAAAGAAAGCCGTTAGTTACACTAACGCGGCTATCAGAGGGCAAAATAAGGAACGGGACAGTAAAGAACTGCAGAATAAGGAACAGAATAATAAAGAACAGAATAATATAGAACAGAAAGATAATGATGATGGCAGCATTGAGAGTGTAGACAGCAGATTGGGTGTGATATGCGGGCACACCGAGATAAGCAGCGCAGTCTCTGCGCCGGTCGTA
>OBMA010000125.1_pt1 | contig 37718 bp, 37 predicted proteins | sample 1539141 | NCBI WGS metagenome assembly OBMA01 (sample SAMEA3991484, study PRJEB22521) | metagenome | biome: anthropogenic terrestrial biome; feature: sewage plant; material: raw primary sludge | place: Sweden | collected 2012-09-26
AACCGTTTTTGGGTTAGCATCCTAGACAATCCCCACAGGGTTTATCGGTTGCGCCAAAAAAGGTCGAGATTAACAAATTTAAGACATAAAGAATATGAGCAACAAAAGATTTTCTGCTACTGAAATTTCAAGATTTCTGAATGAGCGTTTACAAGACAGTCGGGCAATTCGTAGCGCAGAAGCGCATGATATGCTTCAAAAACCTTCTGAAGATGCAGCGCGCGTTGCATCCCGATGGAGATTAGCAGCACCACGCGGACGGTTAGTTTCTCACTGCCATATTCTTGTGCGTATTGACGCACAGAGGGCTGTATGTCAGTATTGCGGTCAAAGCTACCCTTTAACGCCTTCAGGCGATTTAGACAGGGATCGATTAGTTCAAGAAGCGCTTTTTCGTCCATTGTTTGGTCGAGAGGGACAATGTCGATTGTAAGTAATACTACTGGTACCATATTTTATTCTATTTTGAAAATTGGCTATAAAGTTAGTGAAAATAAACTAATTAAACAAAGTAAAATTATGAAAAAGTACATTCACATTCAAAAAGCAGACCGCGAATTCATCATGAAGGCGTTCAAGGTTACTGAGCGCATGATTTACTACGCCACTCATTACGAGAAGGACACGGATCTTGCGAAAAAGATACGCACGCTGGCTTTAGAGCGTGGCGGAATCGTGATGGTTGAGACTCCTGAATGGGAGACACTGTACGATGCGGACGGCTACATGAGGCAATACAGAGGTGATGTTCTGCTGGAGTTTTCAAAGACGGAGCCTGTGTGCGACGTGTACAAGAAGGGCGTGAAGGTGCGCCACTTCGAGAACTTGATGACGAGCGATATTCAGGGTATTCAGGACTGGACTTCAACACTTAACTAAGGCAGTTCTGACTATGCTTGAGTATTACAGCGGAAAATTATGTATTCCAGCGATGGAACTTGTGTCACGGGGCGTAATGAGCGATTCGTGCTACAGAAATAATACTACGCGGAAGAACATAGACGTGGTACGCAGAGGTTCACGTGGAAAATACGCACTTGTAGCTGTTGACTCATTGCCCAAACCTTATAAAGAAAAGGTAAATGAAATATATCCGGATGGCGAGCATGTCAGATTGTTAGGTTGGCTTCGCAGCAACTATACCATAGATCAGGGCGCAGTGGCATTCTTTATGAGCATAGACCAATGTAAAGTGGAACTTTCCTCAGAGAAAGTGAAGGAATATGTAAATAATGCAAGTGTACTGAACACTTGCATCCAACTGTACGACAATGCCAAGGCTATACACAGAACCATGGGCGAAAAGTATGACTGGAGCATGATGGCTGCTGCCATAGAGGGACTTCGTAAAGAATTTGGGCACACATTGCCGGCGAGTACGCTACGGTTCAGAAAGAAAGTAGCAGAATATAAACGTGAAGGCTACTGCTGCCTGATAAGCGGAAAATTCGGCAATCAAAGTGCACGCAAGGTTGACTACCAAACCGAAAGATTGATGTTGAGCCTCGCCGTGCAACCGAATAAACCGTTCAATACCAACGTACACGAGATGTATATCTCTTTTGTTTGCGGAGAGCTGGACGTGTGGGACCCTGATACCGGTGAACTTTTCAACCCTGATGACTTTACCGACAAAAACGGAGAACCTAAAGAGTTGAGTGAGACAACTATCAACAACTACCTGAACAACCCGAAGAACAAACTGCTCATTGGCCACAAGTTGAACAGTTGGAGTACATTCTACCATGAACAGTCCCCATATATGCACCGCCACAGTGGAGAGTTCAGCCTTAGCCAGATAACAATGGATGACGTGGACCTTACACGCAAACTGAAAGACACCAAACAACGCGTGCACGCCTATTATGCCTACGATGCTGTGAGCCAGTGTGTGCTGGGTGCGAGCTATGCACGGAAGAAGGATGACATGCTTGTAGTGGACTGCTTCCGTGACATGTTCCGGCTTATAGAGCGCAACGGCTGGGGAATGCCTGCCGGCATCGAGGTGGAGAACCACCTGATGACTAAATACAAGGAGAGCTTTCTGCAAGCCGGTGTGGCGTTTCCGTTTGTACATTTCTGCGCCCCTCTGAACTCGCAGGAGAAGCTTGCCGAGAGTCTGAACGGTGCGAAGAAGAAAAGCATCATACACAAGAACCACGAGGGTATAGGTCGTTTCTACGGAAAAGGCAAATGGCGTCAGGACTACAATAAGGTAAGTGATGAGAACAACGACACATACGAAGACCGAGACTATTTCAGTTGGGAACGGCTGGTAGCCGAGGACAAGGCCGACAATGAGGAATGGAACCATACGCTTCACCCCAACCAGAAGAAATACAAGGGCATGACGAGATGGGATGTGCTTATAGCGGCCATCAACCCAACGCTCCTTCCTCTGGATAAAATGACATTGAGCCGATATATTGGTGAGAGTGTGGAAACTTCGGTTAAACGCAACAGTACGGTGAGAGTGTGCTATGAGGATTGGTGGTTGAGCGACACGAAAGTGCTTGGAAGACTTGCACCTAACGATTACAAAGTAACAGCCTGTTACCTGCCAGACGAAAACGGGAATCCTACAGACGTTTACCTGTTTCAGAACGGACGATTTATCGATAAGGTAGAGAAGGTAGAAACATACAGCCGTATCATGGCGGAGCAGACCGCCGAGGACGAAGCCAAGTATGTGGCACAACGCAAGAAGGTTGCGAAGTTCGACTTTTTTATAAAAGACAACGCTATCGATATGGTGGGAATACAGAAAAAAGAAGTTCTGAAGACAGATATGGTCGTCAAGGAGGTAGAAACGATAGATGAGCCCATGGAAGAGACCAACTATAGCCCGGCTGAAGACTGGGCGGCCAAAGCTATAGCTGAACAATAGTACGTGATTATAATAACATTAAAATACGATTAGAATATGATTACAATCGAGAACAAAAAAGCCATTTTGGACGGAATAAGCAAAGCCAGGGTAAATTACCCGAGTGATGCCAAGCATGCCGCCAGTCTGGGAATTACGACCAGTGTGTACAGTGCACTAAAGAACGGCACTACGGACAAGCAGTTGAGCGAGGCAAGTTGGATAAGCATCGCCAGAAAACTTAACGTAAGCCTTCGCGGGGAAATGCCATGGAAGGCTGCAAAGACCCCAACATACGAATATGTCACGGCACAACTTGGATTCTGCCAACAGTCGAGCTTGAGCGGAATATTGTGTGACATACCGAATATTGGAAAGACTTTTACTGCACGTATCTATGTGCAGAGCCACAGAAATGCCGTGTATGTGGATTGCAGCCAGGTGAAGACAAAACTGAAACTTGTACGCAAGATTGCGAAAGAGTTCGGTGTCGGAAGCAATGGACGTTACACGGATGTATATGAAGATCTCGTTTACTATCTGCGGTCAATAGAGACACCGCTAATCATACTTGATGAGGCTGGAGACTTGCAATATGAGGCTTTTCTGGAACTGAAGGCACTATGGAACGCAACAGAAAGATGCTGTGCATGGTATATGATGGGCGCAGACGGTCTGAAAGAAAAGATACAGCGTGCAATAGAGTTCAAAAAGGTCGGATACACTGAAATGCTGAGCCGATACGGTGACCGTTTCTCAAAGGTGACACCGGACGACGGCAAGGAGCGTGGCAGATTCCTGAATGAACAGGCACGCATTGTGGCGAAGGTGAATGCTCCCGTGCATGCCGACATCGCGCAGATTGTACGCAAGACAGGCGGTGGATTGAGACGCGTCTATACGGAAATAGAGAAATTGAAACGTAATGGTAAAGAAGAAAGCATATAGTCCAAAGGACATTGAAAGAATCAAAACCGTAGAACTGCCCTTTGACGGAAAATGGGAAGAGGCATTCGGTTGTCCGAGCGTGAATGAGACGTGGTTTATAACTGGTCAGAGCGCAAGTGGCAAAAGTTCTTTCGTAATGCAGTTGGCCAAAAAGTTGTGCGAATATGGACGTGTGCTGTACGTATCACTGGAAGAAGAGGTGAGGGCTAGCTTCAAACGCAGGCTAAGTATGTTGCGTATGGATGATGTACAAGGCCGTTTTCGGGTGATAACCGATGCTGATATGGAAACTCTTACAGAAAGGTTGAGTAAACCGAAAAGTGGTAATTTCATCATCATCGACAGCCTTCAATTCACAGAGTGGGATTACCCGTCGACCAAGGCACTTGTAGAACATTTTCCAAAAAAGAGTTTTATATTCGTCAGCCAAGAAGACAAGGGACGTCCTATCGGCAAGACAGCCGTCAAGGTGAAGTTTCTCGCCGGTATGAAAATCCGTACAATAGGATTCAAGGCCTACTGCCAGGGTCGATATATCAACGATGTCACAACTTACTACACAATATGGGAAGAGGGGGTGATGAAAGCAAGCAACAATATATCCAAACAATAAAATAAAAAAGAGATGAGAACACTTAGCAAGAAGGCAATGAGACAGAAGAACCTTCTGTACAAATTGCGGAGGAAAGGAATAAGGTGCGATGCGAAACATCGTGAGATATATGTCGGCTATGGCACAGATGCTGCCGACATTATCCAGATCAAGAGACTGAGAACAGAATTCAACTATCATATACAATTAGAAATACAATGAGCAAGGAAAGAAGGATGATTGAAATCGCTCCGGGGTTGATGAGTCCGGGGGCTCGTATGACAGACCGTATCGAGAGCCATGGGCACAAATGTCCCTATTGCCAAGGCAACGGCTATCTGTGGCAAGAAGATGATTGGCAGGAACGCTATAAGAAAGATTGTCCGATATGCAAGGGAAGCGGCAGGCTAGACGCCGTAGTAACCGTCGAGTGGCAAGCGGGAGAGTAGCAATATGGAAAGAAACAAATACAGCAAGATAATCCTGTCAGAGGCTGAACAGCAGTGGATGCGCGATAATTTCGGAAACACCAAAAATGCGGAAGTAGCAGCATATCTTGGAATCTCCCCAAGCACAGTCGTCAGGATTGCGCGGGATATGGGGCTGGTGAAACACCCTGAATTTACAAAAGCCATGCAGCGAAATGCTTCCGAACACGCTGCCAGAGTGAACAGAGCCAATGGTGGCGATGCTGGAGCGAAGAACCTGTTGATTTACGGCAAGGCTTACCAGTTCAAGAAAGGTGAACGGCAGAAGGATAAAATGTCGGCAGAAGCCTTTGAAGCCATGCACCGCCACATTGGCGAACAGCGCAAGAAAGCCTTCAAGGCGGAGAAGCGCAGGGTGATATTCGGTCTGGAGCAAAAAACAAAGCTTCGGGTGGTGCAGGTACCGAAAGAGAAAATATGCCTCCGTAATGGTTTGCGAAAGAAAGGCTATGAGATAGCCCGTGCTTCCAATGAGGCGTTCATAACAGCGGCAACTCATCGCTCGGAAGTGATGGAGCGCAGGGCAATATCAATGGGAATAAGTTTTACATCAATTTAATATAAACGATTATGAGTAACTTTTTAGAAGAAATCAAGAGACGTATTCAAGTGTGGCACGAGAAGCATGCGGAACGCATTGAGGCTGCACGCCAGGCAGCACTTGACGCAGAAGCACGGGCGACCGTGCAGGTAATGGAATTCAATGGTGAACTGTTCGCCTGCGTGAACGGTGTACCCCTGTTTGGGGTTGGAGACATCAAGGGAACTTTGCCCGAAGCGGTGGCCAACGCCCGCCAGAATTATAAAGACTGGAAGGAGGAAAAGTTATGGCAAAAGTAGAGAAATCGCCCAAAAAGTATTTGGTGAAAGTGATTATAAGACCTGAAGGATACAATAAGATTGTTCTGGAAGGACTATTCGTCCCAAAAGGATATACATGTAACGCGAATAAAATTAAAACGCAATGTTGGGAATATTTGAGTGCCAATATAAACTTTAGAGGGAATGGCATAGACCCTGGTAAGGTTGAAAAAGAGATTACAGTCAAAGCCATTCCCGCAGATTTTATGGTCATAGAAAAAGGATAGAATTATGGGAGCGGAACGAAACTATGCGCGTTTCTATTGTCTCTTGAAGCAGCTGCCTGGTGCAGATAAGGAAACCCTTGTGGAGCAATATACCAACGGACGGACAACCAGCCTGCACGAGATGACCTCTAAGGAGTATGGAGAAATGTGTACATCGCTGGAGGATCATACGGGATGGAGAGCGCAAATGAAGAAGAAACGTAGCCTGTGTCTGAAGCTAATGCAACAAGCCGGCATTGACACGACAGACTGGCAGCGCATCAACGACTTCTGCCTCCATCCGAAGATTGCCGGAAAGGTCTTTGCCCGGCTGACCTTGTCAGACCTGGACTCCTTGCAGACGAAGCTGCGAGCCATCATGCGCAAGGGCGGCCTGAAACCACAAGAAGAGATTAACGCGACTACATTTGTTTATGTCCCGATGGGCAATATTGCAGAAAGTTGAGAAGTATGACACCAAGAGAATTTGTAAAGCGTGAAGTAAAATTATTAACAATAGTATAAAAATAAGATTATGGCAAAAAGAGAAAAGAAAACGATTATCAGTGGCGTAACAAGAGATGAAGCTGATGTTGCCTTTGGCGTATATGCCAAAGCAGACGCACAGAGTGCAAAGATAACTGCAGACATAGAACTGCAATGTGCAAAAATAAGAGAAAAGTATGCTGACCGACTGTCAGCCCTTGATGTTGAAAAAGGAGCAGCTTTTGACACCTTGCAAAGCTATGCAATGGAGAACAGGGGTGAAATGTTCACAAAGAAAAAGAGCCTTGACATGGTACATGGTACAATAGGATTCCGTATTGGAACACCAAAATTGAAAACTATGAAAGGGTTCACTTGGGCAAGTGCGCTACAGTTGGTAAAGGAGTTCCTTCCGGCTTACATACGTACTGCTGAGGAAATCACCAAAGACAAACTATTGGCTGACCGTGATGTGGATAAGATGGCAGAAGAAATGGCGCGTTGCGGAATTACCGTGACACAGGACGATACTTTCTATGTGGAACCCAAGAAAGAAGAAACCGCGGTATGATACAGACTACCCACAAAGAACCCAAGATGGCCCTTTGCCGCCGATGCGGAGGCAGGGGCTACCTGTTGGAAACTGAAGCCGTCTGTCCACAATGTGGCGGAAGCGGAAGAGTGACCGTGAGCGGAGACATGACACTCGACATCAGACCTTATACTCCAAGAAAGTTGACAACCAAGTAAACAGAAATACCCTGTATGGCCAAGCGACACGGACAAAGTTACGAAAAGCGTATAGCCGATATAAACAGGATATATGACCAGTATGCCAAAAGCGGATTACCCAACCGCGAAATATGGCGCAGGTACATATATCCTGCTTATGCTATCAGTGAACGCACGTTTTATAACCTGCTGAAAGCATCCTCAGTTCATCAAGAATCAGAGGAAATGTGCCGGCAGGGTTTTCTGTTTTATGACTTTTTCAAGAAAGAAGATGAACAACGACGTGCAGATTATTTTAAGACGCATCCTGAAGGATCTGAAGGTTGAGCTTGGCGATGAGTTCGACAAGAATTTTGAACGCCAGGCATTCTTCAGCGAAGCATGGACGCGCAAGCGCAGCCCCGTGAAAGCAGGAAGCCCGATACTGATAAACAGCGGCACACTCAGACGGAGCATCAAAAGCCGTACGACAGAAAGCAGTATCATATTCTACAGCGACCTGCCTTATGCGGCGATACACAATGACGGAGGCGGCATCGTGGTGACGGCAAAGATGAAACGTTTCTTCTGGGCGAAGTATTATGAGACAAGCGGAGCGTTCGGACGTAAGAAGAACGGCGAGAAACGAAACGACAGGCGAACCAACCGACTGAGTGGAGAAGCAGAATTTTGGCAGTGCCTGGCATTGATGAAAGTAGGCAGTAAGATAAAGATACCTCGAAGACGTTTCTTGGGAACATCGCCCGAAGTGGAGGAAAGTGTGAGGGAAATCATAGAGGAGAATTTGACAGAATATTTTGATAAGGACTTTAAAATAATAACGAAATGAGAAAAGAATTATACAATGCTCTATGCGAGCGATTGAAAACAGTAGGCGACGGCGCGATAAAGCACATCGACTTGTGGAACCACAATGTGGAGTTTATCGAGCAGGAAGAGAACTGGGCGCGTCCTGCTGTATTCGTTGAGTTCTGTCCGATAGAATGGAAACCGATAGCCCGAGGCGTGGAATACCGTGCCGACCCTCTTGTGAAGCTACACGTAGTGACAGACTGGGAAGGTGCGGCATCTGAAGGTAGCGAGTTCAAGGAAACGGCACTGAATGTGTTTGACTTGAGCGAGGAGATACACAAGGCAGTGTGTTGTATGAAGGGCGAGAGCTTCCAACGCTTTGACCTTGTGAGCAGCGAAACCAACCACAACCACGAGGAGATAATAGAGAATATCGAGGTTTATCAGTGCATAGCGTGGAGGAAATTGAAAAAATAATTCAAAAACTGATTGGGTTATCGGATTATTTTGTATATTTGCAACCAAAAGCATTGAGGGAATGGCATACTGGCATTTTAGTCCTAACAGTCGCCCTTGGTGCTTTTTTATTTTATGTCATTTATAGAGTATAAGAAATGACGAATAATATCTCTACCATCCTTACCACTATATGTTTGTTTTGCGACATTCAGTCTTAGCCATTTTCCATACACTTTAGTTTTAAAATAATAGAAATGTTCTATATTGTCTTTTCTTGCATGTGTTAAAGCGGAATCCTCAATATACGTTGCATTAGACAAAAGGCTATCCAACCCCTTTAAGTCGTCTTTGCCGATAATACGAGTTCGTCCAAAAGTATCTGAGAACAAATGCTCGTTTCCGTATTTTGAAAAACCAATATTAATTTTTCTACCCTCAATATTCTTTTGAATACGGCTCTTTAGCAACGGCTCCATCTTATGCAGATAGTGCTTCCTTTCAATAGCCCTTTCGGACTTTTCTTTATTGCCGTAACATTCATTTATGATGGCACACGACGCACAAAGTTCATTACTTGGAACGAAAACTAAACGAGCTTTATTCTTGTTGCACGTCTTACATTTGCTAATGGTGTAAGGGTTGTACTTCGGCACGCTTCTTTCCTCCTTGCCCGGATTGAAACGAAACATCTGCTTTGTGTCGAGTTGTAGAGCCTCTTCCCCGCGTGTCATAGCCTCGTCGTGTGGTGTGGGGGCTTGCTTTGACTTACGTACTTGTACCACCGTACATCGGCAGTTCCAACCATTAGGCGGGTAGTACTCTTCCCAGAATTTGTCACCGATTGGAAGCGTAACACCGTTGAGCGCGGCATGTTCCGGGCGTACTTTGTCATCGCCGGCGGTGCGGTACTGCAAGTAGTAACGGTCGCCGTCCTCCATGAACTGCTCCCATTTGCCGGCCATTTCCGCAGAACTCTGAATGAAGTTATACTCCGCCTGCAGATAGTTCTTGTTGTAGGTGGAATCAATCTTTTGAACCTCGTTATAAAACTGTTCAAACGGCTTTCTATTGCCGTCCGAATCCAGCAATGACGGAAACGCCTCGTTGAGTTCGTGAAATGTTTTCAGTCCCGAGAATATATAGTTGGATCGTGAGAGCCGTTGGCGCATGAGGTCGGTCATCTGCACCTGTTCCATAGACGAGTCAAGCACAGAGGAATGAGCCTCAATGAAGTCCGTAACCTCGGTTTCCTGAAGAATGTCGATACAGAAAGATGAGCCTTTCTCGTTGTAGAGAGCCTTCATCATGCCCTCGAACTTGTCGCCAAGACGTGTGCGGATTTTATCCTCTATCTCCTTGCGCCCTGCTGAGAGTGTGGGGTGTCCTGCCATGACACGTGCGTAACGGTTGTGCAGCTCCACATAGTCAGAAGGGCTCAGTCGAAAAAATCGTGTGCGTTGTTTGCTTTCTTCTTCCCCTTGTCGTCCGGCTCGTTCGCCCCTGTGCCTGTGGGAGAGTCTTTCTCCTTTCCTTTCCCTTCCTTAGGCTGTGGCGGTGTGTTATCAGGCCCATCGTCGTCACCAATAGGCATCAGCGGTTTTTCTTTTGTCTTGCAGGGCATACCGTATTTGTCCTCGAAATACTTGGGGTCAACATCGTACCTGTCGGCGACCATAGTCTCATAAGCCACCTGCTGTTCCGGCGTGTAGTCTGTTGAGTAGTCCCAATCGAATCGCAATCCTTTAAGAGGAAATCCGTGAACAACCATACGCGGTAGCAGTTGGTTGTTTACGATGTCCCGGAACATGTCGCTGTCATTTTCAACAAGATTTTCAAAAACTTTTAGGTGCGTCTCTGATTGGGATAGACTGCTTCCATCTTCTATGGTCATGGTCTGACCTATTACTAATTTGGATAATTCCGAATTGGCTCTGGAAATCCGCTTGTCATATATATTAAATGCATCGGTCTTGCTTGTCTCAACCATTTCCAATTCTGTACCTTCGGAGAACAATCCGTATGCCTCCGTACCCATGTTGGCGAGCATCTTTTCAATTTTTGACAGTTCTTTCGGATCACGTGTCGTTGTCTTAGCAATACGCATTGGCATCCCAAAAATTTCTCCGAAAGTGTCCCAAAAGGCAAGCATGTTCTTTTTAGGTATTGTCTGTGTGGCGGCCTTTAAATAAATTCCGAGGTCTTCCGGCTTACCTGCTTCTATAAGCCAAGATGCAAAAGGTTCACTGTGATAGTCTATACCGCTGCGCCAATCCTCATATACATTCGGAGTCACCACATGGAATTCTGGAATTACATGTTTGCGCGGAATCAGCGTAACCCCGTCATAAGACATGTTTCCGTTGCCGTCGGTGACTACATCCCCAAGTTCGATGAGAGAGTGCCCCCAGTACATGGCATCGAGCGCGTAGCCCATGAGTTGCTTGAACCATTGCGTGTCGAAATAGACCAATGCCTCTTCATTCTCGTTCCCTTTTTCATCAGAGAGCTTGAAAGAACGTGAGCGTACAAAACCTTTGCGCTGCTCAATACAGCCGGACAGATGTAAATCAACGTCTACATCTTTATATATGTCATAAAGCGTGCGTCGGTCGGGGTTGTCCACGTCTATAGCCAGTTGCCATGCGTTGCGCCAGTCTCTTATATCGCGGCGGATAAGAGCATCTGTCGCACGCTGGAGTTGCATAACCTGCCGTTTGAGTAGCTTCACATCAGACTTCTTAGCAAGATTTAAGTCCCCATATTTAGTATGAAGAACAGTTCTCTCTATTGAGAACCGCTTTTTTATATCATCGATTATTCCCATAGTCTTTACCAGTTGTTACGTTGTTTTTTCTGACATCCAAAAATTACAGGCAAATTTTCCGGTTCACCATCCTCATCTACGACAAGAGGCAAATCTGGAATTATTTTCCCGGATTGTACACCTTCGAGCCATTTGATTGCCCGGTCGTATCTTTCCTTGCGTACTTCACTGCCCATTTTCTGTGGCTGTGCCGAAACGAGATGATAAAGTGCGATGTCACAGGCGTACATTACAATCTGTCTGTTACGATCAGGCCCTTCGGTTGCGAATATCTGTGTACAGTCGTATTTGGGACGCAGATATCCACTTATTTCCTCTTGTGCTGCCTGCTGGGCATTTGTGCGATTCTCCTCACTTGCCTGGCTTATTATTTTAAGGGCGGTATCGCCGACCACCACTTTGTAATCATCTTCTGTTATAAACATGGTCATACGTTTAGATGGTTACGAACAGGGCGTGGCGTTCAATGTCCTGAATGGTCGTTCCCTTACGGAAGCGATGCTTTGTTATCAGTTCCTTGATAGTTTTCTTCGGTACGACGTAAAGACGTCCGTTAAGCATGATTACGTAATATTTGAATCCCGTAAGGTCGTGGAATTTTTTTGCCTTTCGGATAGCCCGCTTGAATTTGAAAGCGAAAAAAAGTTTTTTGATCATATTACCATTGGTTTTTAGCTGTCGGACGGTGTCCGAAGCGTGGTTTGAAAATTTCCTGTCTAAAATCTTTCTGCAGCATATATATAGCTCCTTCGTCAGCATCAGGTGCATCATCGTGTGCACGTGAACCACGCCCAAGAGCGAGTGTCTGGTCAATTCCGGCAATCATATCCGGGGAGTCCTTCAACTTTTCATTGTAAAACACAAAACCACGTTCCCAAAGCGGAGATATGGCTTCTATACGTTGCAGTTTGTCAGGCTTTTTGCGTTTGTCGGGCATGATCGGCAGCTGGTATCCCCTAATATTCCCCTCGGTAGTGAACTCATCCAGGATGGTGTCCTGCATAAAATTTGCCTCCATGAAGAACAATACCACGACGTTCTCCGGTAATGACTCATACAGGTTATAGAGCCACCGTACCATACCGCTTACCGTGTCCTGCCTGACGTAGCAGTTGATGAGATGCAACTCGCTACCGATCCTACCCCACATGCGGGAAGCTTTGTAGTCATTGTTTGTCGTTGACTTGAAAGACGGGTCCGTATAGCATATTATTTGGTCATACTTGCACAGAGGCAGCACCTTCTTGTAACGTATCCAGTCGGCACGGAATATGGTTCCGTCGGTAATCGGGTTGTGCATCATCTCCTTCTGCCATGCACGGTACCCGACAAATTCACGATACTCATCCGCCTCTTCACGTGTCCATTTCTCTTTCCACACCGGATTCCCCTCTTTATCCACCGCCTTTATTTCTGACACGTGAACACCTCTAGTATCACACAGATTCTGTAGAACTGAGGTTTTGGAGATAAGATTACCGACCATGATAAACCGACCACGACCGACATCAAGGGCACCAAAGAGTGCTTCTTTGACCCATGCGGTGAGGTCTTTGACACGCTTTTCATTGCGGCATAATTCATCATCATCGAGGTCATCTATAACAATGTAGTCAGGACGCGCTTCCCGTTCCCGAAGTCCACGGGGGGACTGCCCCCGCCCTACAGACAAAAATTTAACCCCGGACTGCGTGATGAATTCACCCGTTTGCCAGTCCCCGAGGTTTTTCTGCTCCCCGAAGTCGGAAATGATGCGCTGATTGTATTCCAATTCTGCCTGTACGTCCCCTAAAAGACGGTTTGCGCTGTCTTCCGACTTTCCCACAATCACCATAAAGTTGACAAGCCGCTTTGGCTGGAACATCAGCCAAAGCGGCATAAAAATGTCCATGTGTGTTGACTTGGCATGACCGCGTGGCCACTTGAACACTGCTTTAAGATTGGGAGTGTTCTTGATTTTCAATGCAGCAGAATTGTGGAACGTCGCATTATGAATAATGCGCACAGGCTCTCCTGTAACCTTGTCTCGAAGTGTGAGAAAGTGCGGAAAATAATACTCGCAGAAATCGGCATAGTCCTGCTGAAGATGGCGTATGCGGCGGTCTTTGTCTGCAGACGTTTCTTGTTTTTGTCCTACATCGACAGCCGTGAGTGACTGCACATGCTTGCAATGCTCGTGCCAGCGCTCTATTGCCTGTGCTTTTTCAGCTGCTGTTATCTTTGCCATACGCGCCTCCTTATTGCTTTCCCATGGACTCTATTATGTACTTGTCCTGATACTTATTGATGGCCTTAATGAGTTCCGGAGTCACTTCCGGATCAGTCTGTGAGCGGAATTCAAGCCACTTGCTGAACGCCATAAACACCTCAATTGCATCCACTACATTTGCTTTTTTGTCGAGCTTCTCAATGACTGATGACAACTTAGACAGTTTGTCGCCAAGACCGGCTATAAGTTCGGGATCATCCGAAGCGTTCACCTGCTCGATAAGTTTATCAATAGTAAAAAGCAGTTTGTTTACCAGTTCAGGTCGCGTGATGCTTTTTGCGGCGCGCGCTTCCTTCCACCCGTCTGCGCTGTTCCATTTGGATATGGTGACGCGTGACACTCCTACTTTGTCAGCAATCTCAGTCTGCTCCATTCCTGAGAGATAAAGAGCACGTGCCAGCGACTTCTTTTTTTCAATATCGGCTTTGTTCATAAATCTTTAATCTTTGAATCATTATATGTCATGTGCAAATTTCCAATAAATAATAGAAAGCAAGAAAAAAGTATGAAACGGTTGCATAGAAGTGCGCAAGGGTTGCACACTTATTTTGCGGTGCAGGAAACAACGAGTAATATTGCAGTCAAAAAGCAAAGTATTATGCCAAAGAGAGTAAGAATATCAAATAGCAGTCTTAACAGCTACGGTACATGTGTGCTGACAGCGGGCATGAATGTGGAACAATACCAACGCAACCCAGTTTTGTTGTATATGCACGAGCGTGGAAATGTGATAGGCTATGTTAAAGACTTGAAGATTGACGGTGACGACGTTACAGGCGAGTTGATGTTTGATGAAGCTACAGAGTTGTCAAGACAATGTAAGAAACAATATGAGTTCGGCTCTTTGAAAATGGTGAGCGTCGGCATAGACATTCTGGAGATGAGCGAAGATCCAGAAAATCTTGTACAGGGACAGACCAGTCCGACAATTACGGTGAGCAAACTTTTTGAAGTCAGCCTTGTGGACATCGGAGCCAATGACGATGCAATCGTTATGAAGCGCGACGGCGTACAGATAAAACTCGGGAAAGACAGTGAGAACTGCCTTCCCATTATAATTATAAATAACAAAAAAAACAAAAAGACAATGGATCAAAAAACGATTGCCCTACAATTGGGCTTGCCGGAAACGGCAACGGAGGCAGAAATCACCGAGAAGCTCGGTACGCTGAAAGCGGCAGAGGGAGAAGTGAGCGAATTACAAAAGGAAAAAGAGGCGTTGACACTTACAGCGATCACACAGACTGTAGAGACCGCCATTGAAGAAAAACGTATTGGAGAAGACCGCAAGGAACAATTCATCAAACTCGGAAAGAGTGTGGGTGTAGAGGAACTCAAAAAGACTTTTGAGGCTATGTCACCACAAATGAAACTTTCGCAGGTGTTGGGACACCAGGGAGGTTTATCAAGAGGAGGTGAAGGCGGAAAGGCGGCCTACAATAAACTGAGTGAAGTGCCTGAAGAAGAACTTGAGTCTCTTCGCGATAACAATCCGGAGACGTACAAGAAACTTTACAAGGCAGAGTATGGAATCGATTGCGAACTTTAACCAAACAGACATATAACAATGAAAAAGAATTTAAGAAAAACATTGGAAGCCGTAACCTTCAATTGTATGGTAGGCTTGCTGATCGCTTTTGCCAGCGGCTTCTCACCTCTTGCATGTGTTGCAGCGGCCAATGGCGCAGCCCTTCTGATGGGCAGCGGAGATGCATGGAGTGGAAGCCTTCGTGCAGGAGTGTTGAAAGAAGTATGGACGGGTGAGCTGGTAAAAGCTCTTCGTGCAGGACTTGAAGCAACTTGGCTGGAAGGAATACCGGACAGTAGCTCACTCGTTGACAATGATGTCATTCATCTTGTGGATGTCGGCGTTGACCCTGACGTGTTGATAAACAATACAACGTATCCAATTCCATTACAGGCTCTTGATGACAAAGACATAACCATCAGCCTTGATAAATTCCAGACTAAGGTTACGCCGATAACCGACGATGAACTGTATGCTATAAGTTATCAGAAGATGGCTCGTGTAAAAGAGAGCCATGCGAATTCAATTAATGACGCAAAGTTTGCAAAGGCGGCGCATGCGCTCAGCCCGTCAGAAAACACGGAAATCACTCCAGTATTGAAGACTACAGGTAATTATGTGGATGGAACATCAGGACGCCGAAAACTGACGATGCAAGATATTATCAATTTAAAGGCAGCCTTTGATATCTTAAAGATACCTGCTACAGGAAGACGCTTGGTTCTATGCAGTGATCACGTAAACGATATTCTTAGTACGTCTCAGAGTTTCCGTGAGCAATACAGCATTGACCGCGCTAATGGTACAGTTGGCCGTCAATATGGTTTTGACATATATGAATTCGTGAATAATCCAATATATACTACTGCAGGGAAGAAAAAAGAGTTAGGTGCGACAGCTTCCGCTGGAGAATTCCAGGTTTCTTTTGCCTTCTACACGCAGCGTATATTCAAGGCTACCGGTTCGACAAAGATGTATTATAGCGATGCAACTACAGACCCGGAATACCAGCGCAACAAAATCAACTTCCGTCATTACTTTATCTGTATGCCAAAGAAGATGGATGCGTGTGGCGTTATTATGAGCGATTATTTAGCTAAAGGATAATAATAACTATTAGAATAAAGAACATGGAATCAAAAGAAATAACAGTAAAAATCAAGGTCTTGGTACCTTTCCGCGACAAATTTAATGAGTCTGTCATTTTTAAAGTCGGGGAAGAACTCGACTTTGAAACCGAACGAGCCAAGGATGTGGTAGCTAGGAAGCTGGTAGAGTATGTAATACCTGTCGGATAATGTCAAAGATTCAAAGATTAGTAATCCACTGTACCGCCACGCGAGAAGGCCGTGAAGTAACTTCGGATGAGATACGACACTGGCACACGGACCCGGTAAGCAAGGGTGGTCGTGGATGGTCGCAGGTGGGTTACACAGACATGATACATCTGGACGGAACGGTGGAACGGCTTGTGAAAAACAACGAGGATGCCAACGTAGATCCGTGGGAGATTACCAATGGGGCAAAAGGCTATAATTCGACAAGCCGGCACATTGTGTACGTGGGCGGAGTGTCCGTCGACGGCAAGACTCCCAAAGACACACGTACTGAAAAGCAGAAAGCGAGCATGAAAAAATACGTTGAGGATTTTCATAGCCGTTTCCCTTCGGTTCGGATTATGGGACACAATCAGCTGGCGGCAAAGGCCTGCCCGAGCTTCGATGTTCCGTCATGGCTGAAAGAAATAGGGATAAATCAAAAATAAAAAGAGATGGCGGACACTATTTTACAAATATTGATGTGGGCAGTACCATCTGGCGGAATAGGTGCCGCCATCGCTTGGATTGCAAACAAAAACGCACGACAGGCAAAGACGGCAAAAGAAGTGCACGATACCTACAAGGTGATGTATGCAGATGTGTCGGCATTGCTAAAAAAAGTGCAGACAGAAAATGAAAAAAGCAATGAGAAACTTGATGAACTGGGAAAAGAGAATGAGCGGACGCGCAGAGCCCTCAACCGTCTTTCACGCGCTATCGAAGCTATACAGCTTTGCCCTCATAGGGCTACTTGCCCTGTGCGCAGTGAGCTGTCGCTCACAGAAGATGATGACAGTAAGCGGAACACAGGAGACGAAAAACGAAATGCGGTCGGACAGCACCGTGGAAGAGATAAAGTGGCAGGAAACAGTGAAAGTTCCGATGTCGGAGGTGACACTGGAAATACCGATGGACAGCCTCCGTAGCCTCCCCGATGGAGCCGTTTATACAGCAAAAAAAGGACAAGCTGGAGTGAAAGTCTATCATAGAGGTCGAAAGGACAACAAACCAGAAACCATCTATGTATATTCTTCATGTGACAGTCTGCAGCTACAGTGTATGAGGCACAAGAAAACCATTAGTAATATGAAGCAGCAGCTGTCTGCATATAACAGTCAAAATCAAACGGTATCAGAACATCATCCGAACGCTTTTATAAAGTCGTTGAAATGGTTCTTCCTCGGCCTCATTGCCGGTGGTATAATAACAATTGTAGTAATAACAATAAAAAAGAAGTGATATGGATTTTATGTATGGACTTGCCGAGGTGAAGGTCGGAGAAAAGACCCTTGGTTACATTGAAGAGAATTCCTTCAAATTAAACGGTGCAAAGGGAGAATCTACAGAAATCAATGCTGCACAAGTGCACAGTGCTCCTGTACTGATTATTCCAAAGAAAAATGGAACGATAGCCCCGTCTTTTGACTTGATTAAAATGAATTACGAGAACATGGCTGCCGTAATGGGTGGTACAGTAACAGAGACGGGTACGGAAGGCAATAAGAAAAAAACAGGATGGAAAGCTCCTTCCAAGTTGGTTCAGACGACTGACAGTGTTACAATCTTAACGGACTCAGCCCATCAGATTTCAATCAAGAAAGCCCTTATCACCGGGTATATTGATGGTGATTTGAATTTGGACAGTGTCACAAAAATCAAAATGGAAGTAAAGGTCATGATGCCTGACGACGGTTCAGAGCCATACTCTGTTGATGATATTGTGGTAGGATAAGCCCGCTATGGACTTTGAATTTGAAAAAGGAACGGCGGAGGCACTACTTGATGTAGGTGTCTCCGTCCCGTTAAAGGAGGTTCATTTCCCATGGAAAAAAGAACCTACAAAGGTTCGCCTGGTAATGCGTCGTCCATTACTCGGGTATCTTATTAAAATCGCCACCGCATATCTGAAGATTGGCATAACACACAAGCAGATAGCTGAATATGATAAAGAAGAACAGATGCAATTTATTGTGGCGCATGGAGCGGAAATATCAAAAATTGTGGCTATTGCCATTTTGGGCGGTCACATATATGGGAGATTCTTTATCAGACCTTTAGCTTGGGCATTGCGTTGGATGGTTGAAGATGTCTATCTGTATGCTTCATTCAACACTTTTGTATCCCTTCTTGGGATAAAGGATTTCGGAACTATTATCAGATCGTTGCAGGTGTTGAATCCGATGAGTCCAATGATACTGAGCCAAAAAAAGGAAAAGGGGAGTTAAGAACGGTATATGAAAGTTCCCATAGCCTCTTCGGAATGATATGGCAAATATCCTGTGCAACAGGATGGAGCGTGAATTATATTTTATGGCATGTAAATTACCCAACATTGCTAATGATGATGGCAGATGCCCCAAGATACATCAAGGTGAAAGACGATGCTCATAAGCCCAAGATAAACGGGAAAAGGACATCAGAAGAGATACTTGAGTTTTTTCAAACGAAATTAAAGAAATAAATGGAACCGGTAAAAGTTGAAATATTAATGGGTGGTAATCTTTCAAAGGGTATGGATGATGCCACTGCCAAGGCTGGACTGCTGGATGCTTCATTGAAGCGTCTTGCAATCACAGCCGGTGGCGTTTTTACTATGCAGAAGGCTGTTGAGTTTGTAAAAACGATAATGGATGTCCGTTCTGAGATAGAAAGTCTTTCCATCTCATTTGAAACTTTACTCGGAAGTAAGGACTTAGCAAATCAGTTTTTCGGAGAGCTGAAAGACTATGCCGTACAGACACCTTTGATGTTGAACGACCTTGCAAGTGGAGCACAAACAATGCTTGGATTCAACATTGATGCAGAAAAGGTCATACCTACGTTGAAACAGATTGGTGACATTTCCATGGGAGACAGTGAACGTTTCAAATCACTGACACTTGCATTTTCGCAGATGAGTGCGACAGGAAAGCTCATGGGGCAAGATTTGCTCCAGATGATTAACGCAGGATTTAACCCTCTCACCATCATGTCCGAAAGGACAGGAAAGAGTATCAGCCAGCTGAAAGACGAGATGTCTGCAGGTGCCATTTCATCGGAAATGGTTGCACAGGCATTCGCTGATGCGACAGCTGAAGGAGGCAAGTTTCATAGTATGTTGGAAAAACAGAGCAAGGGACTGAAAGGACAGATATCCAATTTCAAGGGCGCAATTGACGATACGTTCAACTCTATAGGAGAACAGTCAGAAGGATTGCTTACCGGTGGTGTCGAAATGGCAACTGAACTGGTCAAGAATTACGAAGATGTGGGGAAAGCCCTTATGACTCTTGTCTCTATATACGGTGCCTATAAAGCTGCTGTAATAGCTACAGTGGTAGTACAGAAAGCAGCAGCATTCGCTGATTCGATAAGGCTTGTGATGATGTTCCGGAAAGAGCTCGGACTGCTGACAGCTGCACAGCAGGCTTTCAACATTACGGCAATGGCCAATCCCTATATTTTACTCGCTACAGCGATAATGGGAGTTGTCGCTGCTGGTGCTATATATTCTGACAGCTGTAAGGGTGCTGCAGAAGAGACAGAAAGAGTGACAGAACGCGAGAAGGAACAGTCAGATGCCTTGGCTGATAAGAAGAACAAGATAGAGGAATGTATCTCTGCCATTCAAAACGAGAATACAACACAGCAAGATAAGGAAGAGCAGCTGCAGATTTTGAAAAAGTTAATGCCTTCTGTGTTTAACCAGTACAAGACAGAAAAAGAATTGATAAACCACCTAACCGAGGCACGTGCAGCTTACAATGCAGAACTCCGTGAAGAAAAGAACCTTAAAGGCGTTGGGAATCTGAAGGCTGATCAACAGAGACTTGCTGAGTTAAGAAGATATAAGCAGCTTTGGGATAAGAGTAATAAAAATGGAGGTAAAGACATGAGTGGTCAGGAAAAGACTGAATTAGAAAAGCTCGGGGGAAAGTACCGTTCACAAGCTAATTCAAGTAAGGACCATTGGTGGCAATCTTTTTCAACCGGTATTGAAAATATGATTAATCACACATCATCTACGGTTTGGAAAGGCACTCAGCAAGTTCGCACAGACCTGCACAATAAGTTTATGGGCAATCTTAATTCGATGAATGCAGATGAAGCCCAAAAGACCATCAGTTTCTATAATAGATGTATTGCACATGCCAACAAGGAAGGAAAGAAACTAATTCTACTTCCCGGGGAGAGCGTAGCAACGTCAGTGGGTGAGCTGCAGAACCGCATCAGCACGGCTACATCGAGAATGAAGTCCATTCACGAAAACGCATCAAAAGATTTCATGGATGATGCTTCAAAAGCATGGGTTCACGCGCAAAACGCGGTAAAAAAAGTAATTGCAGGTCGCGACAACCGTAAGCTATACCCGGATGAGGCATCCTATCAAGCTGCCCTTAACAAGGCACGTGATAAAGAGAAACAAGCCAAGGCCAATTTTGAAAGTAACGGCGGCGATACGTCTAAGAAAACGAAGACAAAAAAGACAAAAGGGCTAACTTCTGTAGAAAAATCTAATATAGAAAAGTCTGATGCGGATATTCGCCAAAGACAAATCGAAGAAAACGCCCGAAAATTGGCAGCAACAGAAAAGCAGTCGGAATTTGATATTAGGCAGGCAAAAATCTCGGCAATGGAAGAAGGTCTTGACAAAGAACTTGCCACTGTACAACTGAATTACGACAAACTGATTGAAGCGAACAAACAACGTGAAGCAGAATGGGGGGCAGAACTACAGAAAAGTTCTGACCTTTCTTTTGAACAGGCACATCCAAAATGGAAGAAGCAGGGACTTGAACGTCCTAAAATAACTTCTGATGATTTGAGTGAAGACCAAAAGACATATCTTAAACAATATACTGAGGCTGCAGGTCTGTATCAGACGAAAGCCACAGCTGACTTATATAAGAATTTATTAGAGCAATATCAAACCTACGAACAGCAGCGCCAGTCCATTGCTGAAAAATATGCCAAACAACGTGCGCTCATTGAAAAAGGAAAAGACGAAAAGGGAAATGACCTTAGTAGGGATGTAAAAGACAGTGCATTGACGGAAATTGCAAAAAAAGAGAAAAACGAGATACGGCAAGTCAATGATACTGAACTTGGCGAAATGGACAAGGACAACCAACTGCTGGTATCCCTTTTCTCAGACACCTCTGAGAAGAGTATTGCTGAGATACAGAAGATTATCGACAAGATAAAACTTCTTCTTGACTATCTTTCCGCTGCCAAAGATGAGAAGGGAACAGCTGTAATCAAGGACAAGGATGGGAAGCCCCTGCGCTCAATCTCAGAAAATGATGTAGTAAAACTTGGATTCAGTCCGGAGCAGCTGAAGACACTTGGAGAGTCCCCTGAAAAGTTGAAAGCCCTTGTTGAGCAATACAACAAGCTGAAGCAGGACGTTCTCAGCAAAAATCCTTTCAAGGCTCTTGCTGACAGTGTGTCTGATTTGTTCAAAAAAGGCAAAGAAGACAAGGATAACTCTCTTGAAAAGAAAGTGTCGAACTTGGGGAAATCGGCTTCTGAAGCTGCCGATATGGTTGGAAATCTTGCCGGGCAGTTTTCTGCTATGTTTGAGGCTATGGGAAACAATTCCATTGCGCAAGCGGCAAGTGACGTACAGGATGCAATGACTTCTGTAAGCAATATCGGAAAAGGATTCGCACAAGGTGGCCTAATTGGAGGTATCGCAGCTGCAGCAGGTGAGGCCATCGGTTATGTGACCAAGGCTTTCCAGGCAGGCGCACGCCACAAGGCTGCCCTCGAAGAGATTATGCAAGAGACCATGGCCCAACAAAGGTCTTACAATCTTTTGCTGAAGGAACAAAATCTTGAAGACGAAAAGGCAGAAACCATATTCGGTACAGATACCTATGGTAAAGCTGCCAATGCTGTCAAGGTAACGAAAGAGTCGTATGCAGACTTGAAGAAAGAGATTGAAGGTACGGTTGAGCAGCAGAAGAAATTCACATATAAGAATACAGGAATCAACTGGTTCGATGCTGTGAATAACAAAAATTATTCTTCATTAAAAGATGCCTACTCTGGACTGGCAGACATAGAGATAAAGACCGGCCATAAAAAAACAGGAATGTTCGGATGGGGCAAGGGGAAAGACATATACTCATCAATATTGGATGTTTATCCGGAACTGATTGACAGTGCCGGAAAGTTCAACAGAAAACTTGCTGAAAGTATCGTAGACAGCCGTGAATTTGCCGACAACGACAAGGAAGCATTACAATATGTCATTGATTTGTATGACCAGGCAGAAGAAGCATGGAAAGAAGTCAAAGACTATTTTACGGACATATTCGGGGACCTTGGAAGCACAATCTCGGATGCGCTGGTAGATGCTTTTCGTAACGGAACGGATGCTGCGAAGACATTTGTAGATTCTGTAACTGGCATGTTGGAAAAACTGGCTGAGCAGATGATATACACTGTTACGATTGCTCCATATCTTAACAAAGCTCAAGAAGATATGCTCAACGTGATGAAGAATGAGAACCTGACAGATGAACAAAAGTTTCAGAATTATATCAGTATTTTAAATGATATGACGGATGGAGTACTGAACCAACAATCGACATATAACGCATTGCTTGAGCAATACAAGAAAATAGCTGAAGAGAAGGGTCTTGATTTATGGGAGAAAGACAACAGCAGTCAGACGGGAAAAAATGGAGCTTATGAAACAGCATCCCAGGAGAGCATAACAAAGGTAGAGGGACTGTACACATCGATGCTTATACATGAGGCCTCAATAGACATCAACGTTGAGAATGTTTCAGAAAACTTGCTTACAGCCCTGAATCACTTGAAAAAGATTGAGGCGAATACAGCTTCCTGTAGCGAGTCTTTGGAAAAAATAAGTGAGGATATGACAACAATGAAAAACGATATATCCACTCTGAAAAGAGACGGTATAAAAACCCGATGACATGAAAGTACTTGAAGGATTATTGCAAATTAATGGAACTGACATCTACAAAGAGTACGGTGTGTTTCTGTGCGAAAGGAAGAGCGGAGAATTCAGTAATTATGAGGAGTTGTTTAAACCTGCATTAACGAAAGGGCAAACAGAAGTTGACTTCCCGGAGCGTGATGGTGTAGAGCTGCCAAGTATTTTGAATGTGACACTTCAAGCGAAAGACATCAAACTCTATTTTGCCATTTGTGCACCCGACAATGAGACTTATTTCACCAATTTCGGAAACTTCTTCAAATTCCTTCGAACAGGAAAAAATGGATGGCTCACTTTTGATCTTCCTGAAATAAATAGAACATTCAAATTACATTATGAAGGATCAGAGGATTTTGAGCAATTGACACCGTTGAAAAATGGAGGTGTTGGAAGCCGCTTCCATTTGAAGTTCAGAGAGCCAAAACCATTGTACTAACAACATTAAAACAGCATTCTGATGAAAATAGGAAAGGATAAAATACAGCATTTTTCTGTATGTTTCATCATTTCAGCTGCAGCTGGATTTGATGGTGCATTGCTGGCTGCAGGTTTAAGTATTGGAAAAGAATATGGAGACTCAAAAGCGCCAGGGAATCATTGGGATTGGATGGATATAATTGCTGATGCAGCTGGTATCTTGAGTGGATGTATAATTCATTATTTAGCTATTCGAGTATGGAACTAAAGGTTTACGACAGATATAAACAGTTGAGAGTTACGCTCTCCCCGGATGATAGTTCGCAACATCATAGTGAAATAGGTGGTGATGACTATATTAGCATATCATGCACATGTTATGAATGTGTTGTACTTGAAGTTGGAGACTACATCGTTTTTCAAGGAGAAAAATATTGGATAATTGAATCTTATACCCCTAAACAGGACAGTGTAAGTAAATGGACTTATTCAGTCAAATTTTATGGTGCTCCGAGCATCATTAAGGGTGCGCTTATGCTGAACCCTGAAGGAACGCCTGTGTTTGTTTTGACAGCCCCGGCTCGTGAACATCTCGCGCTTGTTATTAAGAACCTGAATCGATGGATGGGCAACATTACTGACTGGAAAGTCGGGAACTGTGTCGCAACAGAAAATTTAGTGATTGATTATTCTGAAGGAGTATATTGCAATGAAGCGCTTAAGAAAATCGCAGACGGAGCTGTAACGGAATGGTGGATAGAAGGTATGACTATCAATATCGGCAGATGTGAAATCGGTGAAGAGATTCCTCTTGCATATAATAAAGGTCTCAGAAACATCGAAAGGGATAATGCCGATAATGTGAAATTCTTCACCCGTTTGTTCCCCATCGGAAGCACAAAGAATATTGATGCGGAAAAATATGGATACAGTACCCTGCAACTCCCATCGCACAATGCCTATGTGGAAAAGAATACCGAATATGGGACAATAGAGCATTATGAGAAAGAGGCTTTTAACGACATATTCCCGCGCCGTACCGGTACGGTGTCCTCCGTAAGAAGTGAGGTTGCCAAAGATGATGACGGAAAAGAGTTCACAGTTTATTATTTTTCAGATGGAGACCTGAATTTTGACCCAAACAAATACGAGATAGCCAGTCTTGTGAAACATGTCATATTCCAAGACGGGGAACTTGCAGGTAGGGATTTTGAGGTAAACTATAACAGTACAAAGAAAGAGTTTGAGATTATCACCACATGGCCGTATGACGATGATACGCAATTACCAGGTGGCTTGCTAATACCTGCATCCGGGAACAAATATATCCTGTATAACATAACGATGCCTGATGAGTATTATCCGCTGGCTGAGCAGGAATATGCCATTGCCGTTGATAAATTCATGGAAGAGCATTGCATTGACCGCAGTGTATATAAATCTCCAACCGACTACACTTATATTGAGGCTAATGGAATTAAGCTGAAGATTGGCCAGCGTGTCAGATTGGAAAGCGATTTGTATTTTCCCAAGACGGGATTTAGAAACAGCCGTATTACTGTTGTCTCGCAAAACTTGCTTCGTCCAGGTCAGGCAGATATTGAAATAAGTGATGTACTGTCTCAGACATCCCAAAGTAAACTTACTGATGAGTTGGAAAACGTGAAGGCAGAAATCAAGACATCCACAACCACGTTCCCAGACATAATCAGAAGCTGGGACAATACCCAACCCACGGACAATAATCTATTTTCCGCCAGACGCACACAAAAAGAATTTGCGAGCAAAATCAAAGAAGACACCTTCCAAAAGAAGATGCGCTTTCTTGAAGGGCTTGACATATCCGACTATATACAGGGGGAAAAAGGCGGACATATAGATGGCGATGGAAATGCTGAACTGCTGAGTCTTGTCATAAGAAATCTCCTTCGTAGCACCAAGTTTGTTGATGGATTTACCGGTGAGGGTTTCCAGATGTGGATGGACGCATTGGACGGACTGTCCCACCTTACTGTTGACAAGTTGACCGTAAGACAAACCATGACCATACTTGAACTGCTCATACAGAAAGTAAGAAGTATCGGCGGTCAGTTCATTGTGAGCGCAGCCAATGGTAAGATAGCGAGTGTGACGGAGGACGGCGATAATTATATCATCTGCTTTGAGCAAGACAACACGTTTATTGCCCATGACCTTATGCGATGTGCCGTTATGAGTGGTACGAACCAACACGCTTACTGGGTGGAAATATCAAAGGCAAGCACCGATTGCGTTACCGTGGCAAAGAGTGAGTTTGACGGCATTATGCCTTGTACTGGTGATGAAGTCGTGTTGATGGGTAACACAGTCGACAAAATGCGACAGAACCTTATCTCCATCGCAGCAACAGAAGACGGTCAACCACGTGTCGATGTCCTTGACAGCGTATCAAATAAATCATTTAAAGACTGTCTGCGTGTCAGATTAGGCAATCTTGGCGGAATCAGTGATGACCGTTTCCCTCTTGATAACCAACCCAAAGGATATGGCCTATATGGCGATAACGTTTATCTGGTCGGTACATTCATGCTTACGACAGGGGAAGACATCCTGACCAAGTTCAATATCATGGAGGGGGAGATTGAAAGTGCTATTGAGGGATTGCGGACAGATTTCGCCACCGACAAGGGTTATTTGGGTAATCCAACATTCGATAATGGTCTGGAAAAATGGAATACGGAAAACGAGGCAACCTTCTTTCTACTGGGTAATAAGTGGATATGGACGAACAATGCCCCCTTAAGTAACAAAACTAATTATGCGTGTGTAAGGACGAACGACGGACGTAAATGTGTGTTTATCCGTAACAAATATATTCTGCAGAAGAACTCTGATTTCAGAAGCATACCCGAATTTTCCGATACAGATACTGAAGGGCTAAAAAAAGCAGAAGCGGTATATCTAACCTTTTTTTACAAATGTACTAAGCCAGGGCATCTGTTAATTAACTTTGAGAATGTCGATAAAACGGGATTTGAAAACTTCAATGCATTTAGCGTTGATGAAGATGTTTCAGCGACTGAAGGATTCGTCATCTTTAACCGTGATGGTCTTTGGAACGGAACTGGAGACTTCAAACTGACATTTACCGGTGAGATATATCTATATATGCTCATATTGAGCACAGACCGCGTCAATGCACTTGCATACAAGTATAAAACTCTATTTGAGCAGAGTGATAGATTGGTGAAAATATCAGCTGCAGTATTTGATAAAGACCAGAAGCTTCTTGAAGAAACTGGATTGATGGTGACTTCGCAAATGTCTGGATTGTATGCCATTGACGGAGATGGGAATCTGAGGTCTTTCATTGGTGCCGGACAAGAAGGCGTAAAGATAAAGGCTACAAATATTGTCTTCGAAGGTCTTGTAACAGCTAATTCCTATTTCAAGATTCTTGAAGATGGGAGCATTGAGGCGCAAAATGCCAATATAAAAAATGGCAAGATTGGCGGTTTTGTTTTAGCCAATGGAAGAATTGGTGCAGAAACGACCAGTGATGGTAATGGCGGAGGATTGGCGATATATGATGATTTTATCAGAGTAGGTGGAAGCAAAGGATATGTCATGTTCGGGAACGACGTCATACCAGCAACAGCAGGCGGGGCGTTCACCGCAGCGGGTAGAATCATAAATAATGCCCCAAATACATTTGGCACCTATGGATTTGACCAGGCTAATTATGGCTTGTTTATTTCTGTTTCCGGAGGAACTAAAAATTATGGAATATGTTCAGACGCTCCATTACTGGCTCCGGCATTTATCAATACCGCAGTCAAGGAACTCACCTTTTCCGGTGGATCATACAGCGTGGACTTTTCACAAGCATCTATATTTATGCTTTTTGCAAGTTCAGCTTCATCTGTAACCCTGCCTTCGGAAGACAGTGTTGCCTATAAGTTTGGATATACCAAGCTACCAGATAATTTCGGAACGTTGGTATTGTTCAAAGTAAGACCAGGATCATCATCCATAAGGTTGGACGGTATATACAACAGTAATGATGGATTGCAGAATTTTGATATGGCCCAAGGTGATAGTGTCTGGGTGCTCATTTCGAAGATAGATGGTTTTAGGTATAGTATTATCAATTACACAACATAGAAAATATGAAGAAGATTAATTTTCAATCGTTGGAAATTTATTCCGACATCTCAAAGAGTACGAAAATATCGGGTGATGCAAGGGAGTCTTTTGCTAACATCCTATACACACAGGCTAATGGTATCAAGATGCATGCCCTTGCGATGAAGATATACAAAAGCGAAGGTTCAGTGCCATATACTGATGAAGAAGTGTCAATTATAGAAAATGTATCAAACCGATATTGTACTCCATCTTTTATAGATGGCGTACAGGAACAATTAAATAATCAAGAGCAATGACAGATTCAGAAAAACAAGAAATTCTCAATGCTATCAAGGCTGAGAGTCAGAGCGTGGATGAACTTGAGACCGTTACAACTCTGGACAATGTGAACTCACTTCCCGCTATGAGGGGAGCTGATGTTGTAAAAGTACCTATTTCGTTGCTTGCCAAACCTGCTACAGACGCAGCGACACAGGCTATCAATGCAGCCAATGAAGCCTTGGAAGGAGCCACAACCGCCATTAACGAAGCTAAAAACGCTTCTGAAAAAGCATCTGATGCTAATACTGCCGCCCAAGCGGCAAACCAAGCGGTCACAGACTTTAATGCGCTCAAAACAAAGTTCGAAGAAGCAATGGGAATCATTCCTGATTACTTCAAGGTGACAAATAACGTGAATTTGGATACAATAACGTCTCCTGGATGCTATTATTGTATTTCCACTAACCCTGCGTCAACTGCAAATTTCCTCATTGTAACCAATAGAGGAGGATATAAAGGAACAAATGGACTGTCAAAATATCGCCAGTGGTTATTCACCCTCACGGGATTTTCAATGCGTGACGGTTCTGATGAGACAGGCTCTATTGTGTGGGATGAATGGATTGAAGCTGGCGGTAATGGAAGTGGTACTGGATTCTGGAACGTCACGAAAGAAATTCCTCTTTCCTCCGGATATTATACATTGACGACCGCCGTTGCCGCCATTGCATCCGTTAACACAATAAAAGACGATGCGAAGAAAGCCATGATAATGACATTCGAAGTCAGCCAGGGAAAATGGATCGATTACCGATTTATAGGTACAGATCTCACAAGTTTCAATGACGTTTCATCGTGGGAGAGATATGGAGGAGGTGATGCCATTAAAAACATACATGTAACACGCGGCACTTCCGATAAAGACTTGAAGCCAGATAGCGAAGGTGGCGTCAATCTTGATATTCCAGTCGTTGAAATAGACCAGACAATTGAAGAAAACTCTACCAATCCTGTAGCTGCAAAAGCTATTGCTGCAAAATTCAAAGAGCTGGGCGGAAAATATGGCGCAGCGTTACAACTGAATGAAACAGGGGAAGGGGACAGTAAGGCATACAGTCTTAGCCTTCTTGATGAGAGCGGAGAGGTTCTGAGCACTTCCGACCAGTTTACAGGAGGCGGTGGCGGAAGCGTATCCACCACAAAAGTGGCACTCACCAGATTGACAGCTAATCCAACGGTCAAGAATGGTGATGCTGTTAAACTGAGCTATAAGTATGACCAGGTTGATTCTACAAGTGGAGAAAGCACAGGAAATGCTGGAAAAGTCATTGTAACCATTACTCATGGGGCAAACAGCAGCACTCTCGAAAGCATTATTTCAGCTGGTAGCACGCAGGATATAGATGTAAGCAGCTATATCGGCGTAGGTACTAGTACCGTTCGCGTAAAGGTGACTGCAGGTGAAGGAGAAGAAGCGCAGGTTTCCACCATATCATGGACTGTAACCGTAGTTCAGCTCACGCTGACAAGTTCCTTCAATATCGCCACCGTCATCAACCGCGGTGATGCGGTAAGCATACCCTATGCCCTGAGCGGAAGCGGAACAAAGACGCTTCGTTGCTATGTTGATGGCGTGGACAGCGAAGATCGAACCATAACAGCCAGTAGCGCCAACGGTTCATTCAGCATCAACACACTAAACTTGGTGCACGGAAGCCATACCGTGCAGATGGTGGCAGAACTTGAACTGTCCGGTGGAAGTGTTATAAAGAGCAACAGTATCTACTATGCCATAGGTGTGAGGGAAAGCGGAAGCAAGGCTCCCATTATTGCTGCTCGATTCGACTTCAATGATGGAACGATAATAGCCGGCGGAAACACTCCCTATATCGACGTGAAACAATACGACAACTATACACTGAGATATGCAGTGTATAACCCTACAGAGACACCGACAACTGCGAGCATCTATGAGGCCGGAGTCCTACTTTCCTCTTCCAAGCTTGCATTCACCACCACGCAGCTCACACAAAGGGCGATGAACTACGGTACGGAAACCTGCCAGATAAAATGTGGTACAACGACCTACACCTACCGTATGCAGATTTCAAAGAGCGACCTATCCGTGAGTGAGCCAACCGACAACTTGGCACTGAAACTTTCGGCAAGTGGCAGAACCAACGATGATACTAACAAGACCGAATGGAATTATAATGGCATTCAAACGCTATTCCAAGGATTCAAGTGGGGAGGTGACGGATGGATGAACAATGCGCTGCGCCATACCGATGATGCGCATACCACAGTAAAATACCAACCTTTACGGCAGCCCGACCAGAATGTAAACAACGCCATGGCATTTATTGTGAAATTCAAGGTCAGCGAGGTAACCGATGAGAATTCGGAATTGATAAAGTGTGTTGATGAGAATGGGACGGGGTTTGTCATTACCTCTAACGAAGCTCGTATGGTCACCAAAGGAAATAGCAAACTCAGTATGAAAATGGCAGCTGGTGAAACTTATGAGGTCGGATTTGTTTCCTTCCCAAAGGCAGCCAATGGTGCGTCTGATTATGAGACCACCAACAGTGAGATGGTATACCTATATATCAATGGAATGATGTCGGGAAGCGTGCAGAGAGGTACGAGCGACAGCATCTACCAATCCACGCCCAAATATATAGAGATGGGAGCAAAAGGAGCCACACTTGATGTTTTCCTGATGCGAGGATATTCTACCTATTTGACCGACACGCAAATGTTGGACTGCTATATAATAGACCAAGACGGCGTTGATGCATTGATGAAGCTTTATGACGATAACAATGTGCTCGATGAAAATGGAAATATCTCCGTAGATAGTGTCCCTGATGACATGCGTTACATCATTATCACGGGAAAGCAAGCCAATGGCGTCCCGACCGTGATGCAGGCTGCCGTTACTAATAACAAAAAAACAAAGTTCGACATAGATGAAATACTTTGTGTGAAGAGGAGTGACCCGAATGTGAATTTTCATCTTATAGGTGGGTGTATCTCCCTACAAGGAACATCATCATTGGCATATCCAATTAAGAACTATCGAATTTATACCTATAACAGCAATAAAGTTGCCGGAACATTATACATAGGATGCAACTCACAGGGTATTGGAGGAACATTGGAAGAAAGTGGCGCCTACTCTTTCCGCCTCGCCAATGGAACTCAGCGGAAGGCTGCACCCGTTAAATGCTTCTGTCTGAAGGCAGACTATGCCGAAAGTTCTTCATCTCATAACACAGGTATGGCCAAGCTGACCCAGAATATTTTGACAGCAGCAGGTGAACTCACCCCAGCGCAAAAGCATGTCGATACCACAAAATATGAATATGACGTCAGAACGACCGTCGATGGTGAGCCGTGCTTGTTGTTTTATCGTGCGACAGTGGAAGAAACACCAAAATTGCTTGGAAAATTCAACTTCAATAATGATAAAAGTACAGAAGCAGTATTTGGATTTCTCAATATTCCTGGCTATCATGATGCCGACTGGATAAATAGTGTTTTCAGTGGTAAGAACCCCACTCAATGCTGGGAGTTCCTGAACAATGACTATCCAATGGGAATGTACCTCGATGATGACTTTGACAGTATGACAGATGGACAACCTAACTGGCAGAAGGTGTTTGAGGGACGATTCCCTGATGGTGGTACTGATACAACATATCTGAAGCCATTAGTGCAATGGGTTAAAAGTACCAACAGAAAAGAAACAGGAATCAGTGAGGATGAAAAGACTGCGAGGGCTAATAAGTTTATATCAGAATTAGGAAACTATTTTGATGTGAGCTATTTGGCCGACTATTATATTCTTACTGAAATTTTCGGATGTGTTGACCAGCGTGTTAAGAACCAGATGATGGCGTTCTTCTACAATCCAGATAAAGCTAAAATGCTTGCTTATATGATATTCTATGACTGCGATACCATTCTGGGCGTTCGAAATGACGGAAGATTGAAATACGACTGGGACGTTAATGAGAATACGGTTGACTCCGAGCTTTCCACAAGTGATAAAACAGTTTATGCGTATGCTGGACATGATAGTGTTTTATGGATCAATCTGCGGGAATTGATGGCAGACAAGCTCCAGGAAGCGTACAAGAGGCTTCGTGCAAAGATGAGTAATGATACCGTATTCCAAATGTTCGATGATGAACAGAGTGCTAAATACTGTGCGCGGATTTATAATATAGACGCATTAAATAAATATGTCACACCCAAGACAAAAGGTGTTGAAGTCACTGTTGACGGTACGGTCAGCACCGTAAAATATTCATATCTCGAAGCTATGCAGGGAAGTCGCCAGGCGCATCGACATTGGTGGCTAACCAATAGATTTGGGCTGCTTGATGCGAGATATAGTACCGGCCAATACACTCAGACGGATATATTATGGAAAGGCAACAGCGCTGCAGGAGCGATGGTAAAGGCAACAGCGAAACGTGAGTTCTATTTTGAGTTCCGACGTGAGGGCGAAACAATGATTCATTCAGCTGTAGGAGACGGTGAGGTTTTCAGCTACACTTATAATCAAGTGGCTAATGTCGGAACTATCTTTCATCAGCTGGGTGGACAATGGATGCTTTCACTTGATTTAAGTGGATGGGGAGGTTTTACAGACGTAAGCCTTCCTCAATTGCCCGTGTTGGAAGAATTGATAATGGGAAAGATAGGAAGTTCCTATACGCTGACAGAACTTGTAATTGGGAATAATCTGCCAATGCTGCGTAGGCTTGATCTTAGAAATTACGCCAAACTTCCGAGCCTGAACCTGACCGGATGTACCAGATTGGAAGAAGTCAATGCTGATGGATGCAGTACATTGGCCACGATGAGCTTTGCAGAAGGGTCTCCATTGACTAAACTTGTGCTTCCGGACAATTATCAAACTCTTACCCTGCGTTCTCTTCCAAAAATCACACGCCGGAATATAACATTCGGGAACAGTAAAAACATTACGGGACTATGGGTAGAAAATTGTGAGCAGTTAGACGGCTTCGCATTGTTCGAAGAATTGTTTGCTATGGGAATAAAATATGTCCGACTTACTGGCCTTGACATGGAGGGGGACGGTAGCGATCTGAAAAAGTGGTATGATGCGGGTCTTGGTGGAATAGATACAGAGGGGAATACGATTGGAAAGTGCAAACTATGTGGTAATTATCATCTGAACACTTACTTGAATGAATCTGATTATAAAAAGTATTCAGAATTATTCGATGAATTGAACATACGTCAGCCACAATATACGCTGCTTGAGTTTGATGATACAGTAAGTGATGATGAGAACGTGAGCAATATAGATAATAAGACAGGCTACAAATATGGTAATATATATGCCATGAGTGGACATCTTAATAAGATATTTAATCAGCGCCATCGCGTCTTGGGAAAACAGGCAGTGAAGGGAACGATGACTGTCTGCCAATTGCACGATGAGAACTCAAATTTTTATGCGGACTCGGATGTGGTATCTGCAGCCACTCCGGCAAAGCTCGATGGTTCTGAAGGTGATGTATTTATGTTTGAGCCTCACTACTGGTTTAAGGGCATCAACGATTTCTTGAACAATAAGAAATATAGTTGCTACAGCAGTAATGCCGATATGCCGGACAAACCAGTGGCAACCGTTATTGAATATGCTTCAATTTTGGCGGCTGGTAACGTCATGGCAAACAATAAAATACTTAGTGGTAAGGCTAATTTGCAGACATCATACACAGCAGATAGCAATTATAGTGTATGTCGTGTTAATGTCAGTGGCTATAAAAAGGTAAGATTTCCAACAGTCCCAGGTACCGGCCTGATGGCATCGGTATTCACTAACGATAGCGGAACGATACTTGATACCAAAGTGGTCAATACTCTAATTGGAAAATTTGAACCAGGAATGTATCTAATAGCAGATGTACCGGACGGGGCAACATGGATTAATTTCACAATACAGAAGACCGCTGAGTTTGATTGTGTGGTATTGAGTAATAGCGATAAGATTGAGGATATGGAGCCCGATTGGGTAGAGCATGATGCCTGTCTTGTTGGAGTATTTGAGACCTCCATCGTGAATATGAAGTTCAGAAGTGTGATTAGTGGAGGTGCAAGCACCGCAAGCATGACATGGACAGACTTTAATTATTACAGCGCGCAAAGAGGTATGCAGCAGATTGATTACGATATGCACCGTGATATTGCAAATTTGTTCTTCGCCCGTTATGGCCGAAGGGATGCACAGACGCAATGTGGTGCAGGATCTAATAACAATATGCGTACAACTGGCGAAACTGCTGTTCACGGAATGACTGATACTATTGGATATGATGAAGCTTATACCATTAATCCCAACATAACAAAGTTACTCGTAGATAACATCAATCCACAGTATTCCTGGTACAAGGAAATCGATGCTTATGGTGCAGCGACAGTCCGGCAAATCAACAATAGTTGCTGTCTTGGATACGAAGACATCTACGGAGATAAGTATGAGATGATGGACAATGTGAATGTGAACAAGGACACTGTTGACTACAAATGGACAATCACGATGCCTGACGGAACCGTCCGCAAAGTGAAAGGCTCTTCTAATAGTGGAATGTGGATCACCGGTGTTGTTCATGGCAAGTATATGGATATTATTCCGGCCGGTAATATTGCAGGCAGCAGCAGTTCATTCTATTGCGATATGTTTTGGGTGTCAGGTTCCACGAGCCGTGTGGTTTATCGGGGGTACAACTACGCGTACTCGTATGGCGGTGTATCGTATGCGTATGCGAGTAACGATGCTTCGGGCTCGTTCTCGAATGTCGGCTCTCGTCTGGCCTTCCGCGGCAAAATCGTGTGGGCGACAAGCGTCAACGCATACAAAGCCTTGTCAGAGGCTGCGTAAGCATAAACGGGAGCGAAGCGACAAAGCGTAAAGCGTATGAGTTAGCACAAAATACTGGCTTTTGCCAGTCGATTTTTGAAAAAATGCATGATTCAGCAGAATATGCTGTAATTTTGCGTCTTGAAAGGTGGCGTTATCCATGAGCCGTGTGGTTTATCGGGGGTACAACAACGCGAACTCGAATGGCGGTGTATCGAATGCGAATGCGAATAACGATGCTTCGAACTCGAACTCGAATGTCGGCTCTCGTCTGGAAATTAAACAAATTGGCGTACCACGCCGGGGACGTGTCCCCATTGCGGAGCCAAGGATAATAAGCCTCAGTAACAGCGGAGTAATCCGGAAAACTGAAAAATCACGTGTTGGGCAGAGCTTGGTAGGGCTTATAGTCTCGAAAAGGTCAGACCCATAGAAAAGAAGGCATAACAATGCGAAGAGAAGGAAATATCATCAAGGAAGTTGTGGAATACTCTAATATGGCAGAGGCATTCGACACGGTGCTCCACGGAACAGCGCGTAAGCGCAGCCGTGTGGGTAAATACCTCATGGAGCACAGGGAAGAGGTCATAGAGGAACTGAGACAAAGCATACTGAATGGCATACCTGAAAAGATTGACTACCATGAGCGTGTTATTGTTGAAGGTGTTAAGCCGAGGAGAATACAAGTTCTGTCAATGCGTTCCAGAATCATGGCAAATGCAGTGATGAACGTTGTGGACAAACATCTGAAAAAGCGTTTTATCCGCACCACTTCTGCCAGTATCAAGAACAGAGGTATGCACGACCTATTGAACTATATCCGAAGGGATATGCAGGAGGACCCGGAAGGGACGATGTATTGTTATAAGTTTGACCTCTCTAAATTTTATGAGAGTGTCATCCAAAACTTTGTGATGGAATGTGTTAGCAAAATATTCAAAGACAAATTGCTTATATCCATACTTGACAAATTTGTAAGGCTTCTGCCCAGTGGAATTAGCATTGGCCTGCGTAGTTCGCAAGGACTTGGCAATTTGCTGTTGTCGGTTTACTTAGACCATTATTTGAAAGATAAATTAGGTGTACGTCATTTCTACAGATATTGCGATGACGGCGTAGTATTGGCAAAATCGAAAGCGGAACTATGGATGATTCGTGATGTCGTTCATAAGAGAATGGAAGGAATCAGTCTCACGGTAAAGAGTGATGAACGTGTTTTCCCAGTGAGCGAGGGCATAGATTTTCTCGGTTACGTTATTTATCCGGACCATGTCCGGCTTAGAAAACGCATCAAGAAGCGTATGGCCCGAAAAATGCACGAGGTTATGAGTAAAAGAAGAAAGCGTGAACTGGTCGCCTCATTTTATGGGATGGCCAAACACGCCGACTCCATAATGTTGTTTAAAAAATTAACAGGCAAACAAATGAAATCATTTAAGGACTTAAATGTCGCTTACAAGCCGGAAGATGGCAAGAAGCGTTTTTCGGGTGCGGTGGCGAGCATCCGAGAGTTGGTTAACCTACCTATCGTGGTCAAAGACTTCGAGACGGGAATTAAAACTGAACAAGGCGAAAACCGTTGCATCGTAAGTATTGAGGTGAACGGTGAGCCTAAGAAGTTTTTTACCAACAGTGAGGAAATGAAAAACATCCTCGCACAAGTGAGTGGAATGGACGACGGTTTTCCTTTTGAGGCCACCATCAAGACAGAGACCTTCGGCAAAGGTAGAACAAAATACGTTTTTAGCTGATGAAAAGAGTACAAGGAGATGCCGGTGTGAGGTTGCTGGAATGCACCAACCCGGTGAAAGGAAAGTGGCGCGTCCGCTGGGACGTGCAGAGACATGAGGACGGGTCGGCGGATTATATGGAAGAGGAGTTCGAGCACCGTCCGGAACAGGAAGAGGTGAAGATCCTTATTCTGGACTGGTACAACAGAAAGATAGACGGAGCGATATTGTCGGGCTTCAGTTATGAGGGCAATACTGTATGGCTGTCGGCAGAGAACCAGTTCAACTACAAGGCGGCTTTCGATCTTGCCATGCAGACTGGCGGAAAGACACTGCCGGTGACGATAAAGATGGGACTTGACGAACAACCTGCTTATGTGAAATTCACAGACATGGAGAAGTTTACCGACTTCTACACCAAGGCGATGGCTTATATCCAGTCCACCCTTGCCACTGGCTGGAAGGAGAAGGACGCCATCGACTGGTCGGCCTACGGAAAGGAGGATGACCATGAGTAAGGGCTGTGGCTGTCAGAGCGGGATATTCCGCTGGTTTACTCCGCCGTATTCCAAATTGTTCTATGCGGCGTGCTGCATACACGATGATGATTACGACCGCGGGGGCAGTGAAAGCGACCGCAAGGCTGCCGATGTCCGCCTGTTCCTGAACTGCTTCAGAAAGATAGGTAAGTGTAGCTTCGCACCGGCAAAGGCCCTGTGGATAGCCTGTATAGTACTATGCTACTACTGGAGCGTCCGTCTGCTTGGCGGAAACTATTTTAAATATAGTGGATAGTTGAGAAGTCCCTTCGGGGGAGGGAGACTGAAAACAAGAACGTTTCGTTTTACGAAATAGAACACTTTGTTTTAATTTTTTGGAACGCTTCGTTTTGCGGATTATAAGCGGTGAGATACTTCTTCCGCTTCTTCTCAATTCTTGATTTAACGTATTGAGCA